>Ga0208297_1000067_pt1 | contig 290176 bp, 293 predicted proteins | sample LMS_cellobiose_e_FD_187367 | JGI IMG/M metagenome (GOLD analysis project Ga0208297, IMG submission 187367) | Rumen-fistulated moose microbial communities from Alaska, USA - LMS_cellobiose_enrichment (SPAdes) (version 2) | ecosystem: Host-associated > Mammals > Digestive system > Stomach >...
TCTTGGCTTCTCTCTTCTAGTTTGCGCTTGGTTTTTCACTATGTAGTTCTCAAGGTGCTCCGCTCCCCCTCTCGGGCGAGCTTGATCATCTTACCAAATCATCCCCTCACTGTCAATCCCCTTTTTTAGACTTTTTTAAAAAACTTTTCGTCTCTTTCACCATTGGAAACATAAAATAAAGAATGTGGGCTTTTTTATCCTTTCCCCATTTGTTTTCATGGATACCCCGTTCGCTTACCGACTATATCCCATGATGAATGACCCCGCCGCCCAAACAGAGATCCCCCTGGTACAAAACGGCGTACTGGCCCGGCGTCACCGCCCGCTGGGGGGCGTCGAATCGGGCGGTAATCCCTTCCTCCTCCACCCGCACCCGAACCGCCACGTCCTTTTGGCGGTAACGGAACTTTGCGGTGCAGCAAAACTCCTCCCCCGGCGCTTCCCCGGCGATCCAATGGAACCCCTCGGTCACCAGCCCTTTTTGGTACAAGCGTGGATTTCCTTCCCCCTGACATACATAGAGGATGTTGCGCTCCAGGTCCTTTTCCGTCACAAACCAAGGGTCTCCCGTCCCTTTGCCTCCGATCCCCAACCCCTTGCGCTGGCCTATGGTATAGAGGAAGAGGCCCTCGTGGCGGCCCACCCGCGCGCCGGTATCGGCGTCCACCATATCGCCAGGCTGGGTGGGCAGGTAGGAGCTGATAAACTTGCGGAAGCTTCGTTCCCCGATGAAGCAGATGCCGGTGGAGTCCTTCTTGTCGGCCACCGGAAGGCCGGCCAGCCGGGCCATCTCCCGAACATGCCGCTTCTCCATCCCACCCACCGGGAACATGGCGTTTTGCAGCATATCCTGATTGAGGCCGCAGAGGAAATAGGATTGATCCTTATTGGCGTCCGCCCCCCGGCGAAGGAGCGCCCGTCCATCCGGCATCTGCCGAATTCGGGCATAATGGCCCGTTGCAAGGGCATCGCAATCCGCCATGATGGCAAACTCCAGAAACGCGTTGAACTTGATCTCGGTATTGCACAGCACATCCGGATTGGGCGTGCGGCCCGCTTGGTATTCCCGAAGGAACACCGAAAAAACCCGATCCCGGTACTCCTGCGCAAAGTTCACCGTATAGTATGGGATGCCGATGACGTCACAGGTGCGGCGCATATCGTCGTAGTCCTCCGCGGCGGTACACACTCCGTCCTCGTCCTCTTCCTCCCAGTTTTTCATAAATACGCCCAGGACGTCATAGCCCTGCTGCTTTAACAAAAGGGCCGCAACGGCGGAATCCACGCCGCCGCTCATGCCCACCATCACCCGTTTTGCCATCTCTCTCCGGAAGCTCCGGTCCCCTTTCCTGGCGGCCGCGCCGTCGTATCCATGGTTTTGCAGCCCATGTCTTCTACTCTTAATACCATTTTCCCGTTCTCTTGTCCATCCCCCTATCGGCATTTTCTATTTTTCAAGACGCTTTTCCCCTGCCGGGAATTTCCCTTTTGGAGCGGATGTGGTAGGATTGACGAGAGGTTTATTGAGAGGTGTTGTTATGAAAAGAGCGTCTAGATTTCTGGCTTTGGCACTGATCGTATGCCTATTGGGCGCATTTTATCTGCTGGATCCCTTCTCCCTATTCAGCGATTTCCTGCCGTCGGCTCCCCTCTATGAGGGGGAGGAGATCACCGAGCCCCTTCCGGAGCTGTCCGTCCGGGTGGTGGATGTGGGCCACGGAGATTTTATCCTGGTTCAGAGCCAGGGAAAAACCATGGTCATCGATACCGGGGAGGATTCCGCCCGGAAGGCCGTAAAAGCCACCCTTTCGGATCTTGACATTCAACGCATCGACGTCATGGTCCTGACCCATCCCCATTCCGATCACATCGGCAATGCATCCTATCTGCTGGACCACGTTGCGGTGGACACGGTATATATGACCGGCCGGGAGCATACCACCAAGCTTTACCGCACCCTATTGGACACCCTGACGGAACATACCGAAGTGACGGTCAGGGAGATCAAGGCTGGGGAACGGTTCTCCTTTGGAGGGGCGGACTGTTTGTTCCTGGGTCCCCTCGCCCTAGACTATGAGGATATCAACGATACCTCGGCGGTAATGATGCTGTTTTATGGCAACATGCGCCTTTTGTTTACAGGGGACGCCGAGGAACGGGCGGAACGGGATTACGTGAACTATTACGGGGATGAGCTGCGGGCAGATTTTCTGAAAATCGGCCATCATGCCAAAGATTCCACCACCCAGGTATTCGCCCAGCGGGTACAGCCCAACTATGCCGCGGTGAGTATGAAGCCCTTGGAGGAATACGGCGACAAGGAGCGCGCCAAGAAAAGCGCCATTTTCCAGCGGCTGGAGGAAGCGTACGGCACGGAGGTCTACCGCACCGATCGGGACGGGGACATCGTCGTCCGCACCGATGGGCTGAAGTTAACCGTCACCACCGAAAAATAAAAGAGGCCGGGGGCATTCCCCGGCCTTTTTATCTTGAATTCTATTGGCGGTTCCCAACCCTTCTGCCGGGCGCGGTTCGCTCACAGGGAACGGCTACCTGGCACTTACCGCATCCATATCGGGGGTGAAAGCGCTCTGGGATGCTCCTGAGATAGGCCGAGCAGGTGGGGTGATCCTTCCCCTTCTCGATGGTGATGGCGTCGGCCGGGCAATTCACACCACAGAGGCCGCACATGATACACCAGTCATAGATGCCGGTATATTCCCTGGGCTTGGGCTCCGCCACCCAGTCGGTTATCACGCTGCCAAAGCGTCCGGCAATCCCCTTTTCGGTGATGAGGCCCCGGGACAGGCCAAAGGTGCCCATGCCGCAGACGTAGGCCACATGGCGCTCCGACCAATTACTGGTAAAGGGATATTGATATGCTTCCCCCGCCTGGTTCAACCGAACCGCCCCAGTCTGAAAGCGGCTGTCCAGGGAGGGAGCCACCGCCCGGTAGCCCTGCTCCGCCAGCAGTTCCATGATCCGGCGGCAGAGGCCATCGATGAAGTCCTGGCCCTCCTTCCGGGCATGGAGCCAGTAGATGGAGGGTTCCCCCATAACCTTGGCGTTGTCCTCCCGAACCCGTTCCGACTTGGGTGCAAAAAAGCTGATGACGGTCTTTGCGCCGGGCAGCCAGAAATCGGGCTTCTCAAACTGGTGTCCCACCGCCTCCTCGTTCTGCAGTCGGTCAAACCAGGGATCGTCCGCGGCGCCGTATCCCACGATGGGGGCGTCATACATCCGCAGCCCCACCACCTCGGGTGCAATGGCCACCGACTCCCCCACATAGTTTAGCGGGGACTCCTGGCTAAACGCCGCCAACGCCCCTTCTAAATCGCTTTTCTTCATTCCGCTCACCCTCCTATCCATAGCTTTATTATACCGCCGTTGTCAACGGACGAAAAAGGCGGAGGGAGTACCCTCCGCCTTTGGTTTCCGTTCTCCAGGGATGGATCAATGGACCAGCCGGATGATCTTCATCGCGTAGTCGGAGATCCGCTCCAAATCGATGCCCATATCGGTAAACAGCATTCCGGCCATGGGGGTGCAGTTCTCCTGGTTTAGCCGGGCGATATGGTTGTCCCGCATGGTCTGGAACATGCCATCGGCCTTCCCCTCGATCTCCTCCACCAGAGCCACGTTTTCCGGATGCTCCTCCCCATCGATCACCCGGGCCAGGCCCTTGTCCAGAGCCTCGCCGACGATATCACACATCTGCCGCAGTTCCGCAAGAGCCTCGGGGGTCATCTTAACCTCCTGTTCCATCCGGGCTTGGGCGAATTCCGCAATGTTTTCGGCGTGGTCGCCGATGCGCTCCAGCCCCATTACCACGTCGTGGAGGCGGAAGATCTTGTCCTTGTCCGACTGGGGCAGAGCCTGCAAGCCCTGGATCTTCACCATGTACCGGGTAACCTCCCGGCCCACATAGTTGATGGACCCCTCCTGCTCAAAGACGGCTTGTACCAAATCATCGCTCTTTTGGAAAAAGGCCTCCACGCTGTTCCGGTAGTTCTCGATGGCAAGCTGGGCCATGCGTCCGATCTCCTTCTGAAGCTGGACCATGGCAAAGGGCGGGGTCTCCAGGATACGCTCGTCCAAATAAAGCAGCCGCTTGCCGCCGTGGCCGCCGGTGTCCCGGTCCTTGATCAACCGGGTCACCAGGTTCACCATGGTACCGCCGAAGGGAAGCAGAATCAAGGTGTTCAACACGTTGAAGATGGTGTGGAAGTTGGCAATCTGCTGTTTGGGCACGCCCGGCGTAAGATTTGCCACGATGTCGGTGATGGGGAAGATGTACAGCACCCCAATGAAGAGGATTGCGCCGATGATCTTGTTGATCAGGTGCATGAGCGCCGTGCGGCGGGCATTGGTGTTGGTGCCAATGCTGGCCAGCATAGCGGTTACACAGGTGCCGATGTTACAGCCCAGCACGATATATAGGCTGGCATCCAAACTCACCAGGCCCTGGGCCGCCAGGGTCTGTAGGATCCCTACGGTGGCCGAGCTGGACTGGATGATGCCGGTGGCAATGGTGCCCACCAGCACCCCTAGAAGGGGATTCTGGAAGTGGGTCATAAAGGAGATGAAGCCTGGGTCGCTCTTAAGGGGCTCCATGGCGCTACCCATCATATTAAGGCCGATGAACAGAATACCGAAGCCAGCTACGATGGTGCCAACGCTCTGCATCCGGCGCTTTTTGGCGAACATCATGGGCAGGATACCCAAAATGGCGAACAGCGGCGCGTAGTCCGATACGTTGAAGGCGATGATCTGGCCGGTGATGGTGGTGCCGATGTTGGCGCCCAGCATCACGCCGAAGGCCTGGCTCAGGGTCATAACGCCGGCGTTGACGAATCCCACCGCCATCACGGTGGTGGCCGAGCTGGACTGGATCACCGCGGTGACCAGCATGCCCACCAGTACTCCCATGAGCCGGTTGCTGGTCAGCTTTTCCAGCACGCCCTTGAGCTTGGAGCCAGCGGCGCTCTCCAGGCCTTTTCCCATCATATCCATGCCGTAGAGGAACAGGCCCAGGCCGCCTGCCAAGGCGAAAATGTTGAATAGGCTCAATACAACGACCTCCAACCAAACGAAAGATTACGCAACTACTAAATTTATATTCCATTTTGAGGTGATTTCAGTTAAATCAATATTAAGTCTATGTTAAATACTCGCCTGCTTATACAAAAAAAGACCCTGCCGGGTCTTTTTTCAAGCTTATTTTCCCTTCTTCTACTTTCATTTTTCCCGTTTTAACGGGGAAAACGGATCCTCATACGGATCCAACTCCAGACACAGTTCATTCGCTTGGCAATCGCAAAAGCCTGCCCTTCTCCCAACCAATCCGCTACAAACCCCAAGGCCATGTGGATTCCCGCGGATATCCCCGATGGGGTATCGCAGGCTTCACCCACAGCTCAACGGGCGCAGAAATACCCGTCCACTCTGGGATTCAAGCTGAGTTCAATCCTCCCTTCAAGGAGCAAAACCGCACATGGAACCCCTCCGCAAAGGAAAAGGCCTCGGCCGGCTCCATGGCGTCCAGCAGCTTAAATCCTGGGAACAGAGGAATGCATTCCTCCTTTGCGATTCTCCTTACAGCATTCCGGCAAACCCGTTCTGGCGCAGGGCCTCGTACACGGTGGCGCACACGGTATTGGCCAGATTGAGGGATCGCAGCCCCGGCAGCATGGGCAGGCGGATCAGCCTATCACGGTAACGATCCATGATCTCTTGGGGCAGCCCCGCCGTCTCCCGGCCGAACACCAGATAATCGCCCGGGCGAAACCGGACTTGATGATAATAGGTCCCGCCCTTGGTGCTGAGAAAATAAAGGTTGGCGCCGGGGTTTTGGGAAAGAAACGCCTGGAAATCCGGGTAGGCGTCCACCAGCACCTTATCCCAATAGTCCAGCCCCGCCCGGCGGACCTGGCGGGCGTCGATGGAAAAGCCCAAGGGCTCAATGAGGTGCAGGCCACAGCCCGTTACGGCACAGGTACGGGCGATGTTGCCGGTGTTCTGGGGAATCTCGGGCTCATACAATACGATTTGAAACATGCTATTTTAACATCCTTATCAGAGGGCTGCGTTTGATTTCGATGGCCTTTTCGGGGCACAGCTCATGACAGCAGAAGCACCGGATGCAGGCTGTGAAATCAAATCTAGGGCGATGATCCTCCATGGTGATGGCCTTGGGCGGACAGCTGCGGAAGCAGACGCCGCAGCCGACGCACCGGTTGGGGATCAGCTTAGGCCGGGGGGTCAGCAGCCGGTTGGCCGCCCTCCCCACAAACCCCGGCGCACGGCGGCGCAGCAGGTCGGTTCCGCGGCTCTCGGGGACCTTATAATCGGAAATTCGGAAGGATTCGTACTGGTCTCCCACCAGATTGATGTCGCCAAGGCGCTGGGGGCCGATCCCCCGCTCCATGGCCCGCCGGATGGTACAGATGGCCGTGGGGTCAGACAGGATCAGCCCTGCTGCGGCAAAGTCCAGAGCATAGGGACTGCGGCTGGCCAGGATAGCCCCGATATGCCGCGGATCCCCGGCGCTGGGCCCATCCCCTTCCATGCCCCACACGGCGTCCATGATGGTAAAGGCGGGATTCACATACTGGCAGACATCCACCAGCATGGCGGAAAATCGCTCCAGCTCCGGCATCCGGTAGTGGTACTCCACCTTGACCGTTCCCGGGATGGTGCCAAAAAGGTTCTTCACCGCGCCGGTATACCGGGTCATGCCATGGGTTTTCAGCTTAGGCAGGTCGATGACCACGTCAGCGTTGTGGGTAAAAGCGGTCTGCGTCAGTTGCTTGGCCAGGACGCCTTGAGGGTTGCCCACCTCCACCGTGGACACGTCAAAATTCAGCTCCGCTCCCGACAGCCGGGCCGCCTCCTCCATGCCGGAAATCCGGTAGATTTCCTTAAGAGCCCCCTTATGGAAGGGCCCGCCCGGGCTGTCGCCGATGACCGCCCGGGCTCCCAGCTCCCGAACCCTCCGGGCCACCGCCGCCACCACAAGGGGGTGGGTGGTAACGCAGTCCTCCGGCCGGTTTTTCTTCAAAAGGTTGACCTTTAGGGCCACGGTTTTACCCGGGCCGATAACGTCCCCAAAACCGCCGATGGCCGCTATGGAACGGTCCACAGCGGCCTGGACGGCGTTTTGCTCATACTCGCCGCATTTCACGACGCATACTGTATCCAATGGTTCCCCTTCCCAGGGCAATGCCGAACACCGCCTGCCCCATCCCGTTTTCCCTGCCGTTGCCGGTGATCCGGTCTGCCGCCTCCTTGGCGGCGTCCACGGCGTTGCTTACCGCTACGCCAATCCCGGCCCAGCGCAGCATGGGCACATCGTTATAATTGTCCCCCAGAGCCATAACGTTCTCCCGCTCCACCCCCAGGATGCGAGCCAGCTCGATGAGTGCGTTTCCCTTGCTGACCCCTTCCAGCATGATCTCCACATCGGTGGGATTGCTGGCGGTGGTTTCAAGGCCCCCGATTTTCCGTACCTGTTCCTCAAAAAGCCGGGATCGCTCCCGATCCGGGATGGTGACGTTGATCTGCTGGATCCCCTGCTCCGCCAGTTCCATCAAATCCTCCAAGCGGTCGGTACAGGAGATGTTTTCCCTCAGCCGCCGGGGAGCTCTGCGGTTGCGGTCCATGCTATCGTCCCTGCCGCGCCCGCTCTGGTATTTGTTGTAGGTCACATAGGTGTGGTCCAGATAGATCCGGGCGGTGCCGCGAAACTCATCCATAAGCCCCATGGTCTCCTGGGCCTTCCCCGGGGGGATCAGCTTTTCCATCAGGTTATAGCCCGTGCGAAAGTCCTTGATGGCAGCTCCATTGCTGAGGATGGCCAGACGGTCAAACCCCGCCATCACGATGGGGCTTTTGGCCATCTCATAGCACCGGCCGGTGCAGGCGCAAACCATGATCCCCGCCTCCTGGGCCGCCCGGATGGCCTTGGCGTTATCGGGATGGAAACTGCGGTATCCGTTTAGAAAGGTGCCGTCCAGATCGGTGACGATGAGCCTAATGTCCCTCATCTCCTCCGGTTCACCACCAATCGGAAGATCTCCCGGCCTACGCCGCCCTCCTCCACCCGAGCGGCAACGATATCCGCGCTGTCCTTGGCCAGCTGGTTGGCGTTGCCCATGGCGACCCCCAGCCCCGCCCAGCGCAGCATGCTGGCGTCATTTTTGCTATCCCCAAAGGCCATGACGTTCTCGGCCTTTACCCCGTAGAGCCCGGCCAGTATCTCCACCGCTAGGCCCTTGGTGGCATCCTTTGCCATGATGTATACATGGTCCTCATCGGCAGCGGATAGCTCAAAGGGGCCGATCTCGCTGATGTCGGCATACAAAGGCAGATGTTGGTCATGACCAATCCAGACGTTGATGATGTTGCAGATGTCCCTGCTTTTCTCCACGAATTCCTCAAAGGAGGCGGTATGGATGGTGGATTCCCGGAAGGGCCGTCCCTTGGGATCGTCCGGATCCCAGTTGGCTCGCTTCATATGGCCCATAGCGCCCTCCCACATAATGCTCTTCTCTGTGCCGTTTACGGTAACGCCGTCGCTATGGCGAAGGGCCGCGCGCAGCAGAGGCTCCACGTATTGAGGCGCGATGCGGTTTCGGTATTGGATGGCCTGGTTTTTGATGTCCAGGATTACCGAACCGTTGCAAAGCATGCAGTAATCGGTGAGACCCGCCCGCTCCAGGATGGCTTTGGCGGTGGTCCAGTTCCGGGCGGTGCAGGCGCAGACCTTAACCCCCAGCTCCTTACAGGCCCGGATGGCGTCGATGTTGATCTGGGGGATGTTGTCATGGAAATCCATCAGGGTGCCGTCGATGTCCGTTACGATCAGTTTAATCTCGTTCATAAATCTATCCTCCCGGGCAAAAAAGCCCGCAATGATTGCGCCTACCGCTCCTCGCCGAAGATCAGCCGGAAGATGGCCTTGCCCACGCCGCCCTCATTGTTGGTACAGGTGACGTAGTCGGCGGCGTCCTTGGTTTGCTCCATGGCGTTTTCCATGGCCACGCCGATTCCCGCCCAGCGCAGCATGGGGATATCGTTCTTTCCATCTCCAAAAGCCATGACCTGGTCGGGCCGAATGCCGTAAAGGCCGGCCAAAATCTCGCAGGCCTTTCCCTTGGTGGCATCCCGTGCCATGACGTAGACATGGTCCTCGTCGGCGGCGGACAGCTCAAAGTCCCCCACCTCGCACATTTCGGTATACATGGGCAGATGGTCCTTGTGATCCAGCCACACGAACAGCACGTTGCAGTCGTCCTTGGCCGCCTCGATAAATTCCTCAAAGGTATCCACCTGGTGCAGCATCCGCCTGCCCCGCATGCGCACCACCTTTCCCCCATGCATATGGGGGCCGTGCTGCACCATGGAGGACATGGCGATCATCCGGTGGGTTCCCATCACCTGAACCCTGCTGCCGTACTTCATGGCGATCCGCGCCAGGGGCTCCACCGCCTGGGGAGCCACCCGGTTCCGATACTGGACCTCTTGGGTGGCGGCGTCCAGGATAGCCACTCCGTTGCAGATGAGGCAATACTCCGTCATTCCCGCCTCTTGGGCGATGTCCTCCAGGGAGGGCCAGTTGCGGGCGCTGGCGGGACAAATGTGAATCCCCGCTTCCTTGCAGGCCCGAACCGCGTCAATGTTGATCTGGGGGATGTTCTTCTCGTCATCCAAAAAGGTGCCGTCCAGATCCGTCACGATAAGTTTGATATCCCGTTTCATATCCACCCTCGCATCCAATTATTTTATATCAATCCATTTACAGCAGCGTTACAGGGCGAAGCGTTCCACCGCCCGGGCAAAGCCCGCCTCATAGCAGGGGGCGGTAATGTAGTCCGCCACGTCCTTTAGGGCGTCGGCTCCATTTTCCACGCAGACCCCTACTCCAGCCCAGGATACCATGGGAATATCGTTCCGGTTATCCCCCACGCAAAGGACGCTCTCCCGGGGGACGCCGTAGTAATCCGCCAAGAAGCGCACCGCAGAGCCCTTGTTGATCCCCCGAGGCGTAATCTCAATGCCCTTTACCCCGGCGGAGGTGAGTTCGAAATCCCCGATGCCGCAGAGATCATAGTACATCTCGTTATTGCGGGCAGGGTCCATATTGCCGGCGATGATCTGGGCATGGCACTCCTTGCTCTTCTGGATCACCTCTTCGATGGTATCCAGCAAGAAGCCGTTCTGGCTGGCCAGAGGGTCAAAGATGGTGCCATCGTCCAGGCAGACCTCCCGATTCCAGTCGTTGACCAAATCCCAGGAGGAGACGGTCTCGATATAGCCCTGTGTCTTAAGATTGGTAACGTACCGCAATAGCAACCGCAGCACTGGCTCGATGATCTCGGGATCCAGATCCGCCACAAACACCCGCTCCATGGTGGGCACGGAGAGGATGCTGGCGCCGTTGTTCACCACAAACAGGTCTCGGAAGCCTGCCTGCTCCGCCACTCGCTTACAGGTGCCCCAGCAACGGGAGGTGGCGCCGCACACCCGGATGCCCTTTTCCTGGGCGGCCCGGACCGCGGCGATGTTCTCCTCACATACGGTATTCTTGGCTTTGAGAAAGGATCCGTCCAGGTCGGTGACGATCAGTTTAATCTCGCTCATATCAAACCTCGATAAAGTATTCTATGGTAGCCTTCAGGCCGCCCAAGCGCATCTCCGGCACAATGAGATCGGCAACCCGCTTGAGCGCCTCCTGTCCCTCGCGGACGCATACGCCTGTCCCAGCCCACTCCACCATGCTGACATCGTTGATGTTATCCCCTATGGCCATGACGTTCTTTTGCTCTACCCCCAGCATCTCCGCCAGGCGGCTGAGGGCTCTTCCCTTGGTACAGCCGGGCGCCATGACCTCCACCATGGTATGGAAGGAGATGGTGGCCTCCACCGGCATGATAGCGCACAGCCTTTGGGAGATCTCCCCCAGATCCTCCTGGGTGATATCGGAAAACGCCAACAGGATGCGCTGGGCCTCCTCTCGAACCGCCTCGATCCAGTCCTTCCTCTCTCGGTAGTAGATGGTTCTGCCGGGGTACTGCCCAAAGAGCCAGTCCCCCCGTTCCTCCACCATCCGCTCCTGAAGCTGTGGATTCCACACGGCGAAGTGCTCGTTGGTGGACACCCGAACCGGATTGCTGAGTTCCTTAAGGGTGGAAAGATACTCCAAAAGCTGGGGCAGGTTTTGCGGATCCAGGCAGTGAACCTCCCGCTGGCGGCCGGTATAGGTCTCCACAATGGCCGCTCCATTGCTGGTAACGCAGAGCTCGTCAAAGGGGAACAGGGCAAAAAAATGGCGTGCGTTGTACCAGGGCCGGCCGGTACAGGCACAGACATGAATGCCCGCCTCCTTGGCAAGATAGAGGGCGGAAAGATTATGGAAGGTCTCATAGGTATTGGGGGTAAAGACGGTATTGTCCAGATCTACGGCGATGAGCTTTCGGTTTTGACTCATAGTGAAAGCCTCCCCGCTACACAATCGGCTATGATCTTCGCTACCGCGCCCTCCCGGCAGGAAGGCGCGATGAGATCCGCCTGCTCCAAAAGAGCGGGATGTCCGTCGGACACGGCAACCCCCACGCCCGCCCAGCGGATCATGGGGATGTCGTTGATATTATCCCCGATGGCAAGAATCTGTTCCCGAGGCACCTCGTAGTGCCGGGACAGCCAGGTTAGGGCGTTGCCCTTGGTTGCATCGGGGGCCATGATCTCCATGACGGTGCCGTAGGCCGAGGTAACCTCCAACGGCAGCAGAGGCGCCAGCCGCTCCTTTAAAGCCTGACAGTCCTCCATCCCGTTCCGTCCGATGTCGTAGAGGATCCGCTCGGTATCTTGGCGGGTGGAATCCACCCAGTGGGCATAGTCCCGGTAGCTCCGGGTAACGATGGGATAATCCATCCGCCAGGGATAGCTGCGAACCTCCACCATGAATTCCCCTTGGTTGGGATTATAGGTGGAAAAATAGTCCTTATTGCAGGTACGGACATACTCCGCACCTCCCCGGCCGCCATATCCGTTCCGGTCAAAGGTACGGGGCCCGGAGGCCCTTTGAGGGGCCTCTTCCAAAAGAAATTCCAGAACCTCATCCAGCCTTTGGGGGTCGATGGGGGATAGCTTTTCATACCGCCCGGTACGGGTTTCCACAATGGCCGCTCCATTGCTGGTGATGCAGAGGGGATCGAATTCCCCTGCCTCCAGCACACACCGGGCAAAGTTCCAGTGCCGTCCGGTACAGGCACAAACACGAATCCCCGCCTCCTTTGCGGCACGGAGGGCCGCCAGGTTTTCGGGGATCAGTTCACCTAGGCTGGGCACGAAGGTCCCATCCAGGTCGGTGACGATGAGCTTGATTTCCCTGTTCACTGATTTACCGTCCTTCTATAAACTCCTCAATCCGGCCTAGGGCCGTCTTGATATTTTCCAGGCTGGCGGCATAGGAGATGCGGACAAACCCCTCGCCGAAGGAGCCAAAGGCGGTGCCGGGCACCACCGCGACCTGTTTTGCATACAAAAGCTTTTCGCAGAACTCCTCGGACTTCATGCCGGTGGATTGAATGCTGGGAAAGGCATAGAAAGCACCCCTGGGCTCAAAACAGGTAAGGCCCATGCGGTTGAGGCCCGCAACGATATAGTTCCGGCGGCGGTCGTACTCCCGGCGCATGGCGTCCACGCTGGCAAAGCCGCTGTCCAGGCCATGGCGCAGGGCTTCCACCCCGGCGTATTGACTCATAATGTTGGCGCAGAGCATGGTAAACTGGTGGATCTTCAGCATGGCGCCTAAAAGGGCGGGATGGGCGATGGCATAGCCCAAACGCCAGCCCGTCATGGCGAAAGCCTTTGAAAACCCATTGATAACGATGGTACGATCAAACATGGAGGGGATGGAGGCAATGCTCACATGATCCGCTCCATAGGTAAGCTCGGCGTAAATCTCATCGGAGATCACCACCACATCGGTGTCCTCCAATACCCGTGCCAGCGCCAGAAGATCCTCCCTGCCCATAACCGCTCCGGTGGGGTTGTTGGGATAGGGCAGCACCATGGCCTTGGTCTTGGGGGTAATGAGGCTCCGAACCACCTGGGGATCCAGCTTAAAGGAATCCGCCGCGGAGGTGGGAATGGGCACCGGCACCCCATGGGCCAGTGCCACGGTAGGCTCATAGGATACATAGGACGGCGCGGGGATCAGCACCTCGTCTCCCGGCTCCACCAGCGCCCGGACGGCGAGATCAATGGCCTCGCTGGCCCCCACCGTCACCAGCACCTGGCCGGGCTGGTAGGATACTCCAAACCGCTGGTGATAGTACTGGCAAATCAGTTCCCGCAGCTCCATGAGGCCGCTGTTGCTGGTATAATGGGTGCGTCCCCGTTCCAGGGCGTAGATGGCGTTTTCCCGGATGTTCCAGGGGGTAACAAAGTCCGGCTCCCCCACCGAAAGGGAGATGGCGTCCTTCATCTCGCTGACGATATCAAAAAACTTGCGGATGCCGCTGGGCGGCACCTGGGCCACATGGGCCGCAACCCGGTCCTCTATCCTCATGGCGTCACCGGCAGCCGGACTTCCTCTTCGGCGGTCTCAAAGACCACGCCCAGCTCCTTATATTTTTTCAGCACGAAATGGGTTGCGGTGCTGAGCACGCCGTCGATGGTAGCCAGTTTCTGGGCCACAAAAAAGGCGATCTGCCGCATGCTGTCCCCCTTGATCAGCACCATGAGATCATAGGCGCCGCTCATGAGAAAGACTGACTCCACCTCCTCAAACCGGTAGATGCGCCGGGCGATGGCGTCAAAGCCCATCTCCCGCATGGGGCTTACCCGCACCTCGATGAGGGCGGTAACGGCATGGGAATCCGCCAGCTTTTCCTCGTTGAGAATGGCGGTATATTTCAGAATGAGCTTCTCATCCTCCAGTGCGCGGATGGCCTCCAGCACCGCCTGCTCCTCGGCGTTGAGCATCACCGCCATATCCGCCGCACTGGTGCGGGAATTCTCCTTTAACAGCTCCATAACATCCTTTTTGATGGATTCCATGCTGGCATCCCTCCCAATATACTGTTAAATATATCATTCCAAGGGAGGACACGTCAATTATTGGAATTGGTTTTCCGGCGCCAATCCTTGGCTGGGGGTTGGGGTAGAAGCCGGGCTGCGCAGAATCCGCTGGGGAGCGGGATAATAGGTGCTCTTTGCAATGAGCTGTCTTTTGATCACCGCTCCCGTTGCATCCCGGTAAACGGCAAACAGCTCCGTCTCGTATCCTTTGCGGGCGGGCGCCACCTGGCCGGGGTCCTCCACCACCTCGGGGACGGTGGTATGGGGCAGTTCCCTTACCACCCGGCTTTCGATGGAGACGGTGTGGCCCATGGGCGGACCGTACAGTTCCACCGTCACCCGTTTTTGACTCTGGCCATCGTCCTGGGTTCGGGCCAGGATCACCATGGGATAGTCCGTGGGGTTTCGCAGCTTCAAATCCGGTCCCCCGCTGTTGATCATGCTGTCCCTGCCCTTTTCCACATATGCCGGCGGGATGGAGTGGGGGCTTCGCTCCTCTATGACAAGGTCCGCCAGCACCGCGCAGTTAAAGAGCGTAGTGGAGTATTGGCAGATGCCGCCGCCCAGCTGGTCCACCGCCGTTCCTCCCATGAGTCCCGGTGCGCTGGCCCATATCCTAGGATCGGTTCGAGGTCCCACCGCGTCGTTAAGGGAGAACACCTCCCCGGGACCGATCACAGCGCCGTTGGTGTACTCGCACATCAGATTGATGTTGTAGTGTCGCGCCCAGTCTGACTGGCTTTCACATCGGTAGAAGGTGGAAAAAACAGCTCGCCGCTGGGTATTGGCCTTGATCTCCTCCAGGCTCCAAAGGGGCTGCCGTTCCTCTCCCGGAACCGCAATGGGCGTGAAATCCCGTTGCTGGACAGCCCGCTCAATGGCAGCGCACAGGGCTTCTTCGTCGGGAATAACGCCAGGTGCCCCTTCCTGAAATACCAGCTTTGTGCTGTCGTCGGGATCCGGCACCGCCCGGGGCTCGATGGGGCCCAAATTCAAAGCGGCGACGGTTTTGGCAATGGCGTTATGAAGCTGCTCCGTGCCATAGCTGAGCCGCAGGGGTACCGTGGTATAGCTGGGCTCCATTCGGGAAAGGATCCCCCCTTCTCGGCCCAGCGTCATGGCCTCATAAACCGCTCGGTCCAAGTCCCAGGAAACGCCAATGGCGGCGAGGGAGATCCGCTCCTCCCGCCCGCAATAGGTTAGCACCAGCTCCTCTCCGCTCTGGGAGGCAATCCAGGCGGACAGGGTCTTCCTGGCTTCCTCATAGGTTAGGCCGCCCAGGCTCTGGCCCTCCACCGTCACCCCATCTACCACCCACCCATGGTCTATCCGCTCCACCAGGGCGCCTCCGTGCGTTTGCTGTATCCAGGGCATGGCCAAAAGAGCAAAAAGGACGGCGGCCATGATGGCCGCCGTCCAGAAAACCGCTGTTTTGTTATGCTTCATCGCCTGCTTCCTCCCAGGATGCCGGGATTAAGCGCCGCCTTCCTCCCCGCTGGGGTCCGCGCTGGGTACCGGAGTGGGCGCCGGCGTGGGGGTAGGGGTAGGCGTTGCCGCCGGGGTAGGCGTGGAGACAGGCGGCTGTACTGGCGTGGGGGTGGGCTCTTCCTTTTTCAGCACCCGGGCAGCACGAGCGGGATAGGTGCCGCTCTTGATGGCCACCCGCTTGATCTCCCTGCCGTTGGCATCCTTATAGATTTTATATGTGGTAGCCCGGTAGCCCATGCGTCCTCCCGAGACCTCCTTGGGATTGGTCACCTCGATGTTGGCGGGCTGGGGGATGGTTCCCGTCCGTACGCCTAGGATGTCTATCGAACCGCCGTCGGGAATGGGGCGCCCCCAGATCTCGCACACGGCGTTGCTGCCACTGGTATAGGCCACGATGTAGACGGGCCATTCGGTGTTGTTGGTGAACCGGAAATCCGCCGTGCCGTAGTTCAGCGCCGCATCGGTTCCAATGGGGGTGTAGCTGGATACAATGCTATGGAACCACCACTCGTCGATTTGCAAATCCGAGCGGACCACCGCGTTAAAGAGGGTGGTGGACACCTGGCAGATGCCGCCGCCGATGGCATCGGTGGGCACGCCGTTTTCAATGGCTCCCGCCGATTTCCAGATCCGGCCATCGGTAGTGTTGCCCAAAGCATCCTCCACCGAGAAGGTTTCACCCGGCTGGACGATCTTGCCGTTGATCTTCTGGAGGCCCAGCTTGATGTTATAGGCCCGCCCATAGGAGCTGCCGGCAAAAGAGGTGCTCTGCTTGCTGACCAACACGGTATTGGCGATAACGTCCGAAGGCGTGCCGTCTGGCTCCACCGCCTCGCCAGGCATCACGATCTCGGAGAAGTCCCAATTTCTGACCCGCTCCAACACCATGTTGACGAACTTGTCGGTTTCGGGGATAAAGCCATCCTTCCGCTCGCTGAAGATAAACCGCTCGGGAAGGGAAGGATCAAAGGTGACCTCTTCCTTTGTGGGTTCGGGGGAGATGCTGGCACAGTACTCCTTGACAGCTGCCCGGATGCTGGCCTCATCGTACTCGTATTTTAAATCGCACTTTACGCCGCTCTGGCGGGCGGTCTGAATTTGATTTTTCCGATCCTCCACCCCGCCGGTGCGGCCTACGCTCATGGCCGTTTTAAGAGCGGTTTCCGCCGAGGAGGTGATTCCCAGCTTGCTGATGGGCACCTCTTCCGTGCGGTCGGAGATGACCACCGGCAGCACGGTGCTCTGATGGGACTCCTCCACCAACTGGTTCAGCTTTTCCAAAGCTTTTTCAGGAGTATCCCCACCCAGCTGGATGGTTTCCACGCTGACGCCAGCGGCCACCAGACCGTTGTCCACCATGACCACCGTAGGCTCCTTCTGGAACCAGCCCGCAAAATAGGCATAGGCCACCCCTCCGCCGATGCAGAGAACCGCGGCAACGCACAGCCCGATGACCAGCAGCTTTTTGCGGCTTACCCGCTTCTTTTCCCCTTCGGACGCCTCATCGTCGGAGCGGCGCTCCTCATAGGGATCTTCGGGGGTATCGTCATATGCCGGATAGTCGGAAACCGCTTCCGTTTCCCCTGCTTCCGCCGGCGGTTCCTGCTCCGGCGACGTTTCCTCCTCCTGGCTCCCCTCCCCGGGCGCTTCCTGGGGCTGATCGGCCGGAGCATTCTCCTGGGACGTCTCCCCCCGGCTCAGCTCCTGGGAAACCTCCTCCAGGGCCGATACCTCGGCGGCCTCCAGTTCCTCCATGGACTCCTCCACCGGATTCACTTCCTCATGGGGGGCGGGAGTACCGGTATCCTTCAGGCTTTTGCGTTTTTCAAACATCCTGATCCTCTTTCTTCCTGCAGAATAGGGTCGCTATGCTTCATGCTTATTCTCGTTCATCCGGTAAGCCAGGATATAAAGGCTATCGGAAAGATTAACGTTTTCGATCTCCATAAATTTGGGACCGGTCAATTCACAGGGTGCAAAATTCCATACCGCGCCAATTCCCAGCCTGGCAAACATATCGCATACGTCCTGGGCATTGTGCGCTGGAGTACAGATGATCCCCATATTGATATTATGCTTTTTTACGTACTCATCAAACTCAAATACGCTCAAAATGGTGATGCCATCCACCACTTTGCCGATGAGGTCGGGATTGATGTCAAAAATCGCCTCGATGTAAAAGCCCTGGTCGGAAAAGCCCCGGTAGTTCAAAAGAGCCCGTCCAATGTTGCCGGCGCCTACGATTACAGCATGGTAGGTCCGGTCCAATCCCAGAATCTGCCACAGCTCGTTCTTCAGCTTTTTTACCTGATATCCGTAGCCCTGCTGGCCGAATCCGCCAAAACAGTTGAAGTCCCGACGAATTTGGGAGGCGTTTAGGCCCATCTCCCGGGAAAGCTCCAGGGACGAGATCCGCTCAATGCCCCGTTCCTCCAGTTCGCAGAGTTTCCTATAATATCTCGGTAGCCGGCCGATGACCGCTTCTGAAACATATTTTTCAGCCATCTTTCGTCCTCCATCCACTTTGTGCAAATTTTATCAACTTATTATAGCATCAATCCCTGGACAATCCAATGTGGAAATTTGGAGGATTTTTGAAAATCACATGATTCCCGGAAACAGCGCGTACAGAAGGACGCCTACCCCGGCGCAGGCAAATACCATCAGCACCGGCGAAGCCTTAAATTTATACATGGCCACAAAGGCCACGGCGGCAATGGCCAGGCTCACCCAATCGACTTTGGACAGGGCGCCTACGATGGCTCCAAAGTTGGCCCCATGCTGAATGCCAAAGAACGAAGCGGAGGCGATGGTCATAGCCGCTGCCATGATCATCCCGGTGACGGCGGGACGGATGCCCCACAGCACCGACTGCACCGACTGCTTATTCTGAAATCCAAAGAAATACCGCGCCACGATGAGAGTAATCACCACGCTGGGCAGAACCACCCCAAAGGTAGCGAACAGCGCGCCCGACAGCCCCATCATCTTGGTCCCTGCAAAGGTAGCGGCGTTGACCGCAAAGGGGCCAGGGGTCATCTCGGAGATGGCCACCACATCGGCCACCTCGGAAATCAACATCCAACCATGGCCCACCAGTTCCTTCTGAAACAGGGGGATCATGGCATATCCCCCGCCAAAGGAAAATGCGCCGATCTTCATGAAGGTGAACATCATCTCAATCAACAGGGACATCTTTGTTCTCCTCCTTTTTTCTCAGCACTACCATCTTCAAGAACAGGCCCAGGACGCCGCTTCCCACCACGATCAGGATGGCATGAACCGAAAACTGGAATACCAGCACAAAGGCCGCCAGAAAGATGGCCCAAGTCATCCAATTCTTCAGTACCGGACGGCCCAGATTGATGACAGCCGATACCATCAGGGCTACCACCCCCGCCCGGATTCCCTTAAGGGCCGCAGCGATATAGGGGTTGGCGGCAAACTCCAGGTAGAAACCCGTTACGATGGACAGGGTGATGATGGAGGGCAAAACCACCCCCAGGGTGGTACAGATGGCGCCGATGACGCCGCCGGCCCGGTAACCCACCATGATGCAGGCGTTGATGGACAGTACCCCCGGCAGGGCCTGGGATACCGCCACAATATCCAGGATGTCCTTTTCCTCGATATAGTTGTGTTTTTCAATAAATTCCCGCTGTAGCATGGGAATGATGACATACCCGCCCCCAAAGGTGACCGCGCCAATCTTAAAGGTGGTCAAAAACAGGGACAAAAGCTCCTTGGGGGAGGCCTTTCTTGTCTTTCTCTCGCTCATGACAATTCCCCTCTATATAATCACAATTCACATTCTCTAAAGAATAGCGGATTCCATGAAAAGGTGCAAGGCCCGAAGGCCATTTTTCGGAGTCCGCCGATGTTTTTCCCGCCTTCTAAACCAGATACGCCCTTTGGTTGCCAAATACGTCCCCGATCACAAGACAGGGCTGCCCCGGACCTGGACCCAGCCGCAGCAGTTCCTGGAACATGGGGTATTTGGCGCTCCGGACCATGCTGCTTTGAAGGGACAGCGTTCCATCCACAAGGCGACCCAGCCCTGCAAAGCTTACAAGGGAGATGTCCGACGGGCCCTGGGGCACCATGCCGCAGCTTTCCAGGGATAGCTGCGCCGTTGTTCCGTAATCCGCCAAGCGGAAAGGGTTCTCATACCCTGAAATTGCATAATGGCTTAGGGAGAGAACCAGTTCCTCCCCGCTCTGGCCCAGTTGATAGCTGAGCTGAGCGGGATCTCCCCACTCCGTTTCCCCCTGGATATGGAACCCAAACCCGCCGCTCATCAGCCGGCTCCGGGTATGGGAGAGGGAGACGGGGCTTTTATCCACCACACAATACCGGCGGCCCTCCATAGCGGCGGCCACGGCGGTGGTGCCGCTGCCGGCGCAGAGATCCGCCACCAAACCGTTTTCCGGACAGGAAGCCCGGATGATCCGCCGCAAAAGAGCCAGAGGCTTCTGGGTGGGGTACCCCGTTCGCTCCGGATCCTTCTGTTGGAGATGGGAGATATCGGACCACACGTCGTCGGGATAGATGACGGAATCGGCATAATAGCGGTATTCCTTCCCCGCGGACCGGATGGAATAGTAGACCCGGCCGTCCTCATCCACCCCTTTTTTCATGTTGTTGCGCCGTTCCTCTCCCCGCCGCATGCCCACGGCATCCGGATCAAAATAGGGCTGGCGCCGCTTTTTATAGAAGAAGATGGTATCGTGTTTGCGGGAATAAAACTTTTTGGCCCGGCCGCCGCTTTTATAATGCCAGACGATCTCGTTTAAAAGGTTCCTTTCACCGAAGATCTCGTCGGCAATCCCCCGAACCATATATGCCGCCCGAAAATCCACATGGATGTAGATGCTGCCGTTTTTCTTCAGGATGGCGTGGGCGGTGGTCAAAAGGGTGCGCAGATAGTCCATATAGGCCTCTGCGCTGGAAAAGGTGTCGAAATCGTTCTCCACGGAAAGAACGTAATCCCGGTTGCCCAGATACCCTGCAGTGCCTACCCGCTGCTTTACCGCATACCGCTGATTGGTATAGAAGGGAGGATCCAAATAGATGAGGTCAGCGCTCTCCTTGTAGGCTTCCACAAGGGCTTGCTGGTCCGTGGTGACGTCGGCCAGACGAAATACCCCCTGCGGGTTCTGATAAATCTGTTCGCAGACAAAAGAACGATCCAAGCCGCCACCTCCATTGCAATGAAAACCGGGGTAAACTATAATAGCAATATTAATCTGATTATACGGGTGGAATGATTCCGATGCAACCGCATAAGCCTCTGAAAGTCTGGTATATGTTAAAAAAGAAACAGAAATTGGTATCCGACGGCCTCTATACCAGCTTGCCGGAGGAGATCCTGGGGGAGACCCTGACCCTTGCCTGCCATGAATTTGACGTGGAGCGGCCTGTGGTGCTGCCCAAGCATCAGCGGGAGCTGGACAAGTTCCGCCGGGCCATCTTTACCCCCAGGGATTTCATTGGGGATTTCCGCTACGACACCATGGAAGTGGAATGTATCCCCGACAAAAAGGAGGGACGGCCATGAGCCAGCAGCCCACAGCCCGGGAGGAACGGCCCGCCAAGCGGGTATCGGATTCCCGGACCGAACAGATCCAAATCCTCATGCCCCAGCACATCAACGGAATGGGGCGGCTCTTTGGCGGGCAACTGGTCCAGTGGATCGACGTGGTGGCAGCCGTGGTAGCCCGCCGCCACAGCAACGCTGAGGTCACCACCGCCACCATCGATAACCTGATGTTTGAAGCCCCCGCCTATGTGAACAGCACCGTAATTCTGGTGGGCCAGGTAACCTATGTGGGCAACACCTCTATGGAGGTCCGGGTGGATACCTTCGTGGAGGATTTAAGCGGCCAGCGGAACATGGTAAACCGGGCTTATCTCGTCATGGTAGCCCTGGATAAAAAGGGCAAGCCCACTCGGGTGCCCCGCCTCATCTTTGAGAGCGAAACAGAACAGCTGGAATGGCTGGATGGCCAGCGACGCCATAAACTGCGCCAGCAGCGCCGGAAGGAGCGGTATTGATGGAGACGGCGAACACCCCACTTTTTCAAACCCAGGGCCTGCGGTTCCAGGATTTCCTCTCCTATCCCGACTTGGTTCTGCCTCGGGACCAGGCCACCTTTTTGGTGGGGCCCAGCGGCGTGGGTAAAAGCACCCTCTTGCGCCTCTTTAACGCCACCCTGTCCCCCTCCGCTGGACGGGTTCTTTACAACGGTAGGGATGTGGCCTCCATGGATACCCTGGCCCTGCGCCGAGAGGTCAGCCTCGTTTCCCAGGAGCCCTACCTCTTTGACGGCACCATCTGGGAAAATCTTCTGCAATACTACGGATACCGGGAGCAGCCCTTGCCGGAAAAGCACCGCTTTTGGGAACTACTCAACCTGATGGATCTGGACTTTCCCTTAAACAGCAGTGTAACCACCATGTCGGGCGGGGAACGCCAGCGGGTGTACCTGGCCATTTTTCTCTCCTTTTTGCCCCGGGTCCTGATGTTGGACGAGCCCACCTCCGCCTTGGATGAGCGCACAGGCGAGCTTGTGATCTCCAACCTCATCGGCTTCTGCCGCAAAGAGGGAATCCAATTTCTCGCCATCAGCCACAATCCCCAGCTGGTGGAACGCTATTCCCAGAACACCGTCCCCATCGAAAGGAAGACGATTTGATATGAACGGCGCAGCCAAGCTCAGCGTGGTTTCCTTCTCCTTGATCTATCTATTGCTTCTCGTTGTTTTATTCATCATGCGGCGCGCCAAAGTGGATAAAACCAGGCTTTTGATCATAGCGAGCGTCCGAATGACGGTGCAAATGGTTCTGGTGGGATTCATCCTCCAATACATTCTCGGGAATCCCCATCCCGTCTTTGTGATTCTCTTTCTCGCCTCCATGGTGGCTTTTTCCATTCATCGGGCCTTGGCCAAGCACCGGGATCTCAACCGTCGGTTTAAGCTCTATGTGGCAGGCGCTCTGAGCCTCTCCGGCCTTACGGTGCTGGCCTATTTCGTCTGTGCTGTGGTAGGAAAAAGCTTCTTTGACGCTCAGTTCACCATTCCCCTGGCGGGGATGATCATCGGCAACTCCATGACGGGCGTCAGTCTGGCCTTAAAAACCTTTACCGAAGGGGTGGACGGCGGCCGAAAACAGATCGAAGCCCTATTGAATCTAGGGGTGCCGCCCCGGGAAATCCTGCATCCCTTTCTCAGCACAGCCCTGGAAACCGCCCTTTTGCCCACCATCAACTCCATGCTGGGCCTTGGCATTATCTTTCTTCCCGGCATGATGACGGGGCAGATCCTCTCCGGCACCCTGCCCACCACCGCCATCATGTACCAGATCGCGGTGATCATCGCCAATTGTACCTCGGTGTGCCTGACCACCTTCTTCTCCCTCAGTCTAGGGTACCGCACCATGTACAATGGCCGAAACCAATATATCGGATACCGCAAAGAACAATAAATAAAAAAGCCGCAAAAGCGGCTTTTGCTTCTCAAACAGCGTATTTGATACCATCCATATAGAACTACAAGCAAATACACATATTGTTGTTCTCCCGCGCAAATCCCATTCTTTCGTATAAGGGGATTGCCCTTTCTTCTGCCGACGCCAGAACAACTCCAACTCCCGCATCTTTCGCTTTGTCCAAAAGATAGGCCAACAGGGTTCCCATGTAGCCGTGTCCCCGATACTCTGGAAGGGTGTAGACGGAAAACAGGCTTGCGCATTTTCCACTCGGGTTGCCCTCATCCGGCATTACTTCGTACACGCAAAGCATGGCTTTGGCAACAACTTCCGTTTTGTTTTCCATTACCGCGCACATACAGGTTCCATCCCGTAGATGCAGATCCAAATAATACCGAATCGCTGCAGCCAGCCCCTCCGGAAGATCCTCAGCCAATTCTTCCAGCATTTCCATACGAAGCCGCACGATGGTTTTTAAATCGTCCCTTGTAGCAATTCTTATGTTCATATTCCCTGTACCCCTCGCATTCCAAGCGATCCGGAAGATAGCCCCTTTATTTCAAAAGGCACACGGGGGGATCCATATGCCTTTTGAAGTAGGCGTTAAAACTTTCTTGTTGTTCCGCGATTTTATTTAAAATATCGTTTGCGCAGTCCCTGGAGCATACATCCGTGTCGCGCCTGGTCCTTTGCCATCTCATGGACAACGTCGTGGATGGCGTCATAGCCCATCTTTTTTGCGCGGGCCGCAAGCTCTTGGTTGTGTGACGAAGCCTTTGCTTCCGCTTCCACCTGTGTTCGAAGGTTTTCCCCGGTACGGAAGGTCAACCCATGGCCCAAAAGCTCCCTAAGACGCGCGGCATGCGCTGCCTTTTCCCGTGCGATACGGCCATAGGCCTGGGCGATTTCGGGATATCCTTCCCGGTCCGCCTGGCGCGCCATGGCCAAGCAAACGCTGACCCCCGCCTGGACGGCCTCCAAGCTGGCCACCAGCTCCTGGTGGACGCCTGCATCGCAGTCCTCTGCCATTCCCACCATATGCCCATGGGGCCAGGCGGGATCGCCCTCCTCCACCGAGAGGGAACGATCCATGGGGGTTCGGCAAACGGGACATTCCGGGGGGCGGTATTCCAATGCGGTATACCCGCATTCTGGGCAGACAAACGCAGTCATTCCGCCACCATCACTCTGTCAGCCTGGTTTCCATGAGGTCGGCCAGGGCGTGGGCGTGGCGCTCCATAGCCTGCTGGTCATGGCCCTCGATCATCACCCGGATCAAATGCTCGGTGCCACTGGTCCGAACCAACAGCCGTCCGTTGTCCTTGTATTCCTCCTCAATCTCGGCGATGAGGGCGGCGATCTCGGGATCCTCCATGTATTTGTTCTTCTGGGTAGGGCCCACATGGGCGTTTACCAGCACCTGGGGAAGGATCTCGATCTGGGCAGCCAATTCCGACGCCTTCTTGCCGGAATCCAGGATGGCGCCAATGAGGGCAAGGCCGGTCTGCATGCCATCCCCGGTATTGGACAGATGCAGCATGATCACATGGCCGGACTGTTCCCCTCCGATGGTATACCCGGACCGCAGCATTTCCTCCATGACATAGCGATCCCCTACCCCGGTCTTAACCACCCGGATCCCGTTTTTCTCCATGGCGATGGTCAGTCCCAGGTTGGACATCACCGTAGCGGTAAGGGTGTCCTTGGGCAGCTTCCCCTTTTGCTTTAAGTCGATGGCCAAAATGCCCATGACCACATCCCCGTCCATAAGGTTACCGGTTTCATCACAGGCGATGAGGCGGTCCGCGTCTCCGTCAAAGGATAGGCCGATGTCAGCCCCCGTATCCTTTACCAGCTGCACCAGGTGTTCCGGGTGAGTGGAACCGCAATGGTCGTTGATATTGGTTCCGTTGGGAGTATTGTGGATCACATGAACGGTGGCCCCCAGGCCCTCAAACAGATCCTTTGCGATGGGGCTGCTGGCTCCGTTGGCGCAATCCAGCGCGATGGTCATGCCGGAAAGGCTCCGTCCGGCATTGGCGGCAAGGAACTCCCGGTATACATCGATGAGGCCGGCGTCCCGTGTACAGGTGCCCACATCGGCGCCGGTGGGGATGTACTCCACCTGAGCGTCCATGGCCAGCTGAATCTCATCCTCCAGCTCGTCGGGAAGCTTCATGCCGCTGGCGTCAAAAAACTTGATCCCGTTATACTGAACCGGATTATGGGAAGCGGAGATCACCACGCCAGCGTCCATCTGAAGTTTCTGAACCAGATAGGACACCCCGGGGGTAGGGATCACCCCAGCGCAAACCACATCGGCGCCCATGGAGCATAGGCCCGCCACCAGGGCGGATTCCAGCATATCCCCGCTGATGCGGGTATCCCGGCCGATGAGGATCTTAGGCCGACTGTTGTTCTTGGCCAATACCATGGCTCCCGCACGGCCCAGCTTAAAGGCCAAATCACAGCTCAGTTCGCTGTTGGCGATGCCCCGCACGCCGTCCGTTCCAAATATCCTGACCATCACAAAGTTACCTCCTATGGTTTAATCCAGCAGATAGCGCTCGGCGGAAATAGCCGCCGTGGCCCCATCGGCCGCAGCGGTAATGATCTGCCGCAGGTCCTTCTGGCGGATATCCCCCGCCACAAATACCCCTGGGCTGCTGGTGGAAAGATCCTCCCGGGCGATGACGTAGCCCGCGGGATCCAAATCAATCTGTCCCTTTATCAGCTGGGAGTTGGGGATATGCCCAACCGCCACAAACACTCCCTGACAGGGGATTTCCTCTTCCTGCTTGGTCTCCACGTTTTGAACGGTCATGGATTCCACCTCAAATTTCCCCTTGATCTCCGTGGGCACATAGCCAAGGTGGGCCTCGATGTTTTCCGTGGAAAACAGTCGATTCTGCAGGGATTTGGCGGCCCGTAGCTCCCCACGGCGATGGATCAGATGGACCTTTTTGCTGGTTCGTGCCAGGAAGAGGGCATCCTCCACGGCGGTATCCCCGCCGCCTACCACGCATACTTCCAAATTTTTAAAGAAGAACCCATCGCAGGTGGCACAGTAGCTGACGCCCATCCCCCGAAGCTGTTCCTCTCCCGGAATGCCCAGTTTGCGAGGGCTGGCGCCACAGGCAATGATCACCGCCCGAGCCTCCAGTACTTCGCCATCCCCTAGAACGACCCGTTTTATCTCGCCGGCAAGGTCCACTTTCTCCGCCTGACTGGAACGGATCTCCCCGCCCAGGTTTTTAACCTGATCCGCCATGGCCTGGCTCAGCTCCGGGCCTCCAATGCCGTTGGGAAACCCCGGAAAGTTCTCCACTGTGCTAGTGGTAGCCATCTGGCCGCCGCTGACGCCCATCTCCAAAACCAAGCAACTAAGCCCGGCCCGGGCGGCATAGATAGCCGCCGTCATGCCGGCGGGGCCGCCGCCAATGACGATGATATCCTTCATGTTTTCACCTCTTTGGTACAGAAAGCGCCGACCGGCTCAAAGCCGGTCATTGCTATCTTTATGACCATATTATACCTCATAGCATGCCCAATGGACAGAAAAAAAGCGGAAGCCAGAAGGACAACAAAAAAAGCAGGCGCAACGCCTGCTTTTTTGCATCCATCTTCGATTACCGCTTGCTGAACTGGGGAGCTCTACGGGCGGCCTTGAGGCCGTACTTCTTCCGCTCCTTCATGCGGGGATCGCGGGTCAAGAAGCCAGCCTTTTTAAGGGCGGGCCGCAGCTCCTCATCCGCCTGAAGCAACGCCCGGCTGATGCCATGACGGATGGCGCCCGCCTGACCGGTGGTGCCGCCGCCGCATACGTTGACAAACACGTCGAACTTATTCTCCAGTCCCACCAGGGCAAGGGGAGAACGAACGGCCATCTTGAGGGTCTCCAGACCGCCAAAATACTCCTCGATATCTCGCTTGTTGATGGTGATCTTGCCATCTCCGGGGAGAAGACGCACGCGGGCTACGCTGCTCTTTCTCCTGCCGGTTCCAATATACTGAACCTTTGCCATTGTCGCGCGCCTCCTTAAATATCCAGCTTCTGGGGCTGCTGGGCCTCGTGCTTGTGCTCGGGGCCGGCATACACCTTCAGCTTCTTCAACATGGACCGTCCCAGGGAGTTCTTGGGCAGCATGCCCTTAACCGCCTTGGTAAAGGCGAACTCCGGCTTGTTGGCCATGAGATCCCGATAGCCCACTTCCTTGAGCCCGCCGGGGTGGCCGGTATGACGGTAGTATTTCTTCTGATCCAGCTTATTGCCGGTAAAAACCAGTTTGTCCACATTGGTCACGATGACGAAATCGCCGCAATCCATATGGGGGGCATAGATGGGCTTATGCTTGCCCTTCAGGATGGCCGCCACCTGGCTTGCCAGCCGGCCAAAGGTCTTGCCTTCGGCATCGATGACATACCATTTGCGTTCAAGGCCCTCAGCCTTGGCCATATATGTCTTCATGGAATGAATTCCTCCCGGCGAAACGCCCTGGATGAGCAGGTCCCTGGCACTTCGCATTCGCTATTATTTTTAGATGCGGTCTCTGCTCCGGGGCTAATGGTGCAAAGGCGCTTGTATATTTTATATAACCCTAGGGCCATCTGTCAAGGGCTGATCTCCGCTTTTCTGGGCATTTCCGGGGATTTTAGGCGGTTTTCCAGCTATTCCACTTCCTGGGGGAGCTCCTCTGGCGGATCCGTATAAAAGACGCGCATCATACAAAGGCCGCCGGGAGGGGCCGTCATGCCACCACGCTTCCGATCCAAACTCTCCAGCATCACCGAAAAGGTATCCTCCCCTAGCTTACCCCGTCCCATATCCACCAGGGTTCCAGCGATGATCCGCACCATGTTATAGAGAAACCCGCTGCCCACCACGTCCAGGGTGATGAGTCCGTCCACCATACTAACAGCAGCATGATGGATGGTGCGGGTGGTCTCCTCCACATGGCTGCCCGAAGCGGCAAAGGCAGCGAAGTCATGGGTCCCGCGGATGGGCGCCACCGCCCGCTCCATAAGGGATACGTCTAGAGGCGCAAAAGGCACATACCAGCTATACCGTCCCCGCAGCGGGCTGGCAAAGGGATGGTTGTAAATCTGATACCGGTACCATTTGGCTTTGGCGTCAAACCGGGCATGGAACGTCGGCGGCGCCTCCTCGGTCTTCTTCAGCCGAATGTCCTTGGGCAGAAGATAGTTTACGGCATAGGCCAGCTTTTCAGGGGGGATGCGGGTCTCCCCGTCAAAGTGGAACACCTGGCCTCTGGCATGAACCCCGGCATCGGTGCGGCCGGCTCCATGGATGGCGATAGGGCTTCCCAGCAGCTCCGTAAGGGCCTTCTCAATCTCCTCCTGTACCGTGGGCGCGTTCTTCTGCCGCTGCCAGCCACCGTACTCCGTACCGTCGTATTCACAGATTCCCCGGTACCGCATGCTACAGCCCCCAAATGCAGACCGCTGCGATGATGGCCGATAACAGCAGCAACAACAGGTAGTCCGGCAATTTCAGATGGTATTCCTTCATGCTGGTTCGGCCCTCCTTGCCGGCGTAACAGCGGGCCTCCATGGCGGTGGCTAGGTCATCCGCCCGGCGGAAGGCGCCTACAAACAGAGGCACCAAAAGAGGGATCAGCCCCTTGGCCCGCTGGAGGATGCCGCCGGTATCAAAATCGGCTCCTCGGGCGGCCTGGGCCTTCATAATCCGGTCCGCTTCTTCAGCCAAGGTGGGGATGAACCGCAAAGCGATGGTCATCATCATGCTCATCTCGTGAACCGGAAACCGCATCCAGTTAAGGGGCTTTAAAACCCGCTCCAGGCCGTCGGTTAGCTCGATGGGGGTGGTGGTCAGGGTAAGGAGAGAGGTTCCCACCACCAAAAGGATCAGCCGAACCGCCAGACGCACGGCGCTGATGAGTCCTCCCTGGGTAATCCGGATAAACCAAAGGGTAACCAGCACCTCCCCGCTCTGGGTGAACAGGATGTTCAGCAAAAAGGTGAAGGCCACGATGAACAGAATGGGCTTCAGCCCCCGGAGGATCACCCGGAGAGGCAGCCTAGCAAGGATGATCCCCAGAATCAGCAGCCCGGTGATGATTCCGTAGCCGGCGATTCCATGGGCCAGAAAGATCAGGGTCATAAACAGGGCGGTAGCCCCCAACTTGCCCCGAGGGTCCAAACGGTGAATGGGACTTTGGCTGGGGTAATATTGCCCCAGGGTAATATCACCCAACATGGCCGTTTCCTCCCTTCAGAGCAGCGACGATATTTCCGGCCAGCTGCTCCCTGCTCCGGGCATAGGGCACCCGAAGCCCCCGCTCATAAAGGGCCTCCACCAGCCGGTAGCCCATGGGAACGTCCAGTCCCATGGCCCGAAGCTCTTCCCCTCTGGAGAAGACCTCTTCGGGCTCCCCCAGCATGGCGGCCCTCCCCCGGTCCATCACCAGAATGCGGTCCGCACACAGGGCTACGTCCTCCATGTTATGGGAGATCATGGCCACCGTAATGCCGCTCTCCCGGTGGAGCCGGCGAATCAGGTCCAGCATGGCGGCCTTGGCCAAGGGGTCCAGGCCGGCAGTTGGCTCATCCAGCACCAGGTATCGAGGTTCCATGGCCAGAATCCCTGCGATGGCCACACGGCGCTTCTGTCCGCCCGACAGGGCAAAGGGAGACTGATCCCCGATTTCCTCCATGGACAGCCCCATCATGGAGAGGGCGTGTTCCGCCCGGCGCTCCTGCTCCTCCTCCGAGAACCCCATATTGCGGGGGCCAAAGCAGACGTCCTTACGGACGGTTTCCTCAAAAAGCTGGTATTCGGGGTACTGGAATACCATTCCTACCTTGGTGCGGACAGCCTTTCGGTCATGGTTTTGATCCAGCACCATGCCGTCCACCGTCACCGTTCCCTCCGAGGCCAGGGTCAATCCGTTCAAATACTGGGCTAGGGTGGATTTCCCGCTGCCGGTATGGCCAATGATCCCCAGGAACTCCCCGTCCTGAAGGGTAAAGGATACGTCCTTTACGGCCTCCACCGCAAAGGGGGTGCCCTTTCCGTAGATATGGCTTAAATGTGCTACTTCAATCGGCATATGGCATCCACCAACCCATCCAAATCCATGCCCATGGGCACGTCCAGCCCTTCCCTCTGCAGCCGGGCGGAAAGATCCATGGCAAAGGGCAGCTCCAGGCCCAGGCCCACCAGAACCTCCACCGGCTGTAAAAAGATCTCTTCCGGCTTCATCAGCATCAGATTTTTTCCCGATTCCATCACCAGCACCCGGTCGGCCATCATGGCCTCCTCCATGGAATGAGTGATGTGGATCACCGTAATACCGCGCTCCCGGTTCAGCATCTCCATGATGGCGGTGATGTCCTCCCGGCCTTTGGGATCCAGCATGGAGGTGGATTCATCGAATACGATGATGGCCGGCTCCATGGCCAAAATCCCCGCAATAGCCACCCGCTGCTTCTGACCGCCCGACAACATGTGGGGCGCCCGGCGGCGGTATTCCCACATGCCCACTGCGCGAAGGGCCTCCTGGACCCGCTGACGGATTTCCGCCGGCGGGATGCCCAGATTCTCCGGCCCAAAGGCTACATCCTCCTCCACGATGCTGGCCACAATCTGGTTATCGGGATTTTGAAACACCATACCCACCTGGCGGCGGATATCCCGCATCCTGCCCTCCTCCCGGGTGGACAGGCCAAAGACGCGGACCTCCCCCTCGTCCGGCAGGAGGAGCCCGTTGATGAGCTTGGCCAGGGTGGACTTCCCACTGCCGTTTTTACCCACCACCGCCAGATATTCGCCTTTTGTGATCTCAAGGCTTACCTGGTTTACCGCTGGAGCGCCGTCCTCATAGGCGTAGGTAACCCCGGTTAGCTGAATCGCTGGATTCTCCATCTCATATCCTCGCAAACCATAGAAATACAGAAAAGGGAAGGCATTGCGCCTCCCCTTTTATCCCGTCACCGACTGTTATAGAAGCTCCAGGATCGCCATGGGAGCGGCATCGCCCCGGCGAGCGCCGGTCTTGATGATCCGGGTATAGCCGCCGCCCTGGCCCAGATCCTGAGCCCGCTTGGCGTATTTGGGACCATAATCCCGCATCAGCTTCTCCACCACAGGATGGTTCACATCCTTGGTGCGCGCCTTATAATCGCTCTTGCTCTCCTTGGCGCCCTTGGGCTCCTTCACATCGTAAAGGTAAGCCATCATGGCGCGGCGGGCGGCCAGCTTGCTGGGCGCGTCGTTGGTATAGGTGGTGCCGTTTTTGGTCACGGTCACCGTGTTGTCATATTCCCTCACAGCCAGGGTGATCAGCTTCTCCGCGATGGAACGAACCTCCTTGGCCCTGGTCTCGGTGGTCTCAATGCGGCCGTTCCAAATAAGGGCGGTGGTCAGCGTCCGAAGTATCGCTTTTCTCTGATCAGAAGGCCTGCCGAGTTTGCGGTATGCCATTGTAGCAATCCTCCTCTTTATTCATCAGTGGTACGCAGGGACAGGCCAACCTCTGCCAGCTTCTGCTGAACTTCCTCGAGGGACTTTCTTCCCAGGTTGCGCACTTTCATCATGTCTTCTTCCGTCATCTTGGTGAGCTCTTCCACCGTGTTGATGCCGGCCCGCTTGAGGCAGTTATAGCTGCGGACCGAGAGATCCAGGTCGTCGATGCTCTTCTCCAGGATGCCGTCGTTTTTGTCATCCTCTTTTTGCACCATGATCTCCACGCCGGAGACGCTGTCCGCCAGGCCAATGAAGAGCATCAGATGTTCGCTGATGATCTTGGCGCCCAAAGAAACGGCTTCGTCGGGCTTGATGGTGCCGTTGGTCCACACCTCAAGGGTCAGCTTATCGTAATCGGTCACCTGGCCCACACGGGTGTTTTCCACCGTGAAGTTGACTTTTTTGATGGGCGTAAAGATGGAATCCATGGGGATCACACCGATGGGGGTTCCGGGCTTCTTGTTCTTATCGGAGAACACATAGCCCCGCCCCTTTTCCAGGGTGATCTCCATCTCCAGAGCTGCGTCGCCATTCAGGGTGGCGATGTGCAGATCGGGATTGACGATCTCCACCTCGCTGTCACCGATGATGTCGGCCGCGGTTACCTCACAGGGGCCCTGGGCGTTGATGCGCACCACCTTGGGCAGATCGGTATGCAACACCGCATATAGCCCTTTGAGGTTCAGGACAATATCGGTCACATCCTCCTTTACCCCGGGAATGGTGGCGAACTCATGCAATACGCCTTCTATCTTGATGCTGGTCACGGCCACGCCGGGCAGGCTGTTTAGCAGCACCCGCCGCATGGCGTTCCCAAGAGTTGTTCCGAATCCCCGTTCCAAAGGCTCTACTACAAATTTACCGTATCCATCGGATATGTCCACGCACTCAATGTTGGGCTTTTCGATTTCGATCAACGGGGTCCCTCCTTCCAAAGGTATCTTCTATCCATTATTACCTAGAATACAACTCTACAATCTGATGCTCCTCAATGGTCAGGTCGATGTCATCCCGCTGCGGCAGGGCAATGACGCTTCCCTTGAGGTTCTCGGCATCCAAGGTAAGCCATTTAGGAAGGTTGCGGACGCCCTCTTCCCGGATGGATTTGAAGTACTCGCTCTTGGCGGTGCGCTCCTTCACGGAGATCACGTCGCCGGTGTTGACAATATAGGAGGGGATATCCACCTTCTTGCCGTTCACGGTGATATGGCCGTGGTTGATCATCTGGCGAGCATGGGCGCGGGATTCGCCGAAGCCCAGGCGGTACACCACATTATCCAGACGGCGCTCCAGAAGGGACAGAAGGTTCTCACCGGTGATGCCCTTCATGGTAACGGCCTTCTCAAAATAGCTGGCAAACTGGCTCTCCAGCACGCCATAGGCACGGCGGGTCTTCTGCTTTTCACGCAGCTGAATGCCGTACTGGCTCACTTTCTTCCGGCTCTGACCATGCTGGCCGGGAGGGGTGGGACGCTTGGCCACGGAGCATTTGGGGCCGTAGCACCGGTCTCCTTTCAAAAACAGTTTCTGGCCTTCCCGGCGGCAAAGCCGGCAGACCGAATCGGTATATCTAGCCATTGGATGGATTCCTCCTTATACTCGACGGCGCTTCGGCGGACGGCAGCCGTTGTGGGGGATGGGGGTTACGTCCTTGATCATGGTAACCTCCAGGCCCGCGGCCTGCAGAGCGCGAATCGCGGCTTCCCGGCTGGCGCCTACGCCTCTTACATAGACCTCAACCGATTTCAGACCATGCTCCTTGGCGGCCTTGGCGGCGGTCTCAGCCGCTACCTGAGCAGCGAAAGGCGTGCTCTTCCGGGAACCTCTGAAGCCCATGCCGCCGGCGCTGGCCCAAGAGATGGCATTGCCGGAGGTATCGGTCATGGTCACGATGGTGTTGTTGAAGGAGGAATGGATATGAACCTGTCCCTTCTCAATATTCTTACGGTCACGACGCTTTCTGGTGGTGCGCCGTTTTGCTTTGGGTGCAGCCATGGATCATTCCCTCCTTATTTCTTCCTGCCGCTGACGGTCTTCTTGGGACCTTTGCGGGTACGGGCGTTCTGTTTGGTGCTCTGACCGCGTACCGGCAGACCACGGCGATGCCGGACGCCTCGATAGCATCCGATCTCGATGAGGCGTTTGATGTTCAGCTGAACCTCACGGCGAAGGTCGCCCTCCACGTTCAAGTTTTTATCGATGTAATCACGAAGCTTGCCCACCTCATCCTCGGTGAGATCGCGAACCCGGGTATCGGGGTTCACGCCGGTGGCAGCCAAAATGGTATTGGCAGTTGCACGGCCAATGCCATAGATATAGGTGAGCCCAATTTCGACTCGCTTTTCCCTAGGCAGGTCAATTCCTGCGATACGTGCCATTGGTTAATGAACACCTCCTGATATATTGGCGAAAAGATCTATGTAAGGCATGGGGAAGGACCCACCAAGTGGGGCCTTTACAGCCGCTCCCCACGACGTATTCTTTAGCCTTGCTTCTGCTTGTGCTTGGGGTTGGAACAGATGACCATCACCTTGCCATGGCGGCGGATGATCTTGCACTTCTCACACATCGGTTTAACCGAAGGTCTGACTTTCATGGTATTTCTCCTCCTAACGTATCAGCCTCTGCCCTTGCCCCGCCAGGTAATGCGCCCGCGAGTCAAGTCATAAGGCGAAAGCTCGATGGTTACCTTGTCGCCCGGCAAAATACGGATATAGTTCATTCTGAGTTTTCCCGAAACATGCGCCAACACCTTGTGGCCGTTGGGCAGCTCCACTTCAAACATACAGTTTGGAAACGCATCCGTAACCTTACCTTCGACTTCGATGACATCTTGTTTTGACAAGTTAACCCTCCTTATTCGCCGGTTTGGTGTCTTTGCCAAAGCCCGCCGCCGCAAGCGCTTTCCGCACCTCGGCATCCATGATCGTCTCATGGTCCCGGAGCTTTTGGACCAATCTATCAAGCCTGCAACCCGTAGGCTCAATATGCATGAGTTTTTTCTTCTTGGGGGACGCCACTTTTCTGAGGGCGCCGTCTACCAGGTAGACATAATTGCCACCATCATAAGAGTATACCACAAGGAACCTGTCCTTGTCTCGCCCCGATTTGCTTTTTACCACGCGTCCTATTTCCACCGGTGCCTGCAAAATTCCGCCCCTCCTAATCGCACTTGGTCAAGATGAGCGGCGCGCCCTCTGTGATGGCCACGGTATGCTCATAATGAGCGGACAATCGTCCGTCGGCCGATACAATTGTCCAATCATTATCCAGTACATAAACCCGGTGGGTTCCAGCGTTGACCATGGGCTCAATGGCAATGGTCATGCCGGGCCGCAGCACGTCGCCGGTGTGCTTCCGGCCGTAGTTGGGCACCGCGGGATCCTCGTGGAGCTTCCGACCGATGCCGTGGCCCGTCAGGGCCCGAACCACCGAATAGCCGTGGTCCTCCACATATTCCTGGATGGCGTGGCCAATATCCCCAATCTTATTGCCCGGGACGCACAGCTCCAGGCCTACAAAGAAGGATTCCCGGGTAGCGGCGATAAGATCCTCCGCCTCCGGATTGGCCTTCCCCACCACGAAGGAGTCGGCAGTGTCGCCGTGGAATCCTCCCAGGTAGGTGCCGATGTCGATACTCACTAGATCGCCGTCCATGAGCACCCGGTCCCCCGGGATCCCATGAACCACTTCTTCATTGACGCTGATGCAGATATTGGCGGGGTATCCATTGTACCCAAGAAAGGATGGTTCCGCGCCGCCCTTTTTGATGATCTTTCGGGCGTATAGATCCAATTCCCGGGTGGTCATCCCCACTTTGGCATAGGCCTTGACCGCCTCCCGGACTTCCCCGGCTAGGCGGCCCGCCCTCTGCATCGCAGCGATATTCTCGGGTGATTTTAGCTTAATCATTTGGCGTTGTCAATGATGCGGCAAATCTCCTCAAAAACCGCCTCGATGCCGCCATTGCCCTTCACTTCGCCCAGCAGCCCCTTCTTGCGGTAGTATTCCACCAAGGGGCTGGTCTGCTGGTGATAGACCGCCAGGCGGTTCCGCACCGTCTCGGCGTTGTCATCCGCCCGCTGGATCAGCTCGCCACCGCAAACGCTGCATGCGGACGCGTCCCCGATGGCGCTTACATGGAAGGTGGCGCCGCACTGCTTGCAGACCCGGCGCCCCGAAAGCCGCTCTACGATCTCCTCGTCCTTCACATCGATGTTGATCACCAGATCCACCGACACCTTTTCATCCAGGGCGATGGCCTGAGCGATGGTCCGGGGGAAGCCATCAAACAGCCATCCCTTCTCGCAATCGGGCTGGGCGATCCGATTCACCGCGATGCCGATGACCACGTCGTCGGGTACCAAATCGCCGGCGTCCATATACCGTTTCGCGGCAAGGCCCAGCTCGGTACCCTGCTTGATCTCGTTCCGCAGAATATCGCCGGTGGAGATATGGGGAATCCCATAGCGCTCACAGATCCCAACCGCCTGGGTGCCTTTCCCAGCACCAGGAGGTCCTAGTAAAATCAAATTCATGGCCAATCCCCCTTATTTCAGGAAGCCCTTATAGTGGCGCACCAACAGAAGGGTCTCCAGCTGTTTGGTGGTCTCCAGGGCCACACTCACCGAGATCAGGACACCGGTGGCCTGCATGGCCATCTGGAATCCCATCAAGGATACGATCATGGTCGGTACCGTGGCCAGGATGGCCAGGAAGATACCGCCGAAACAAGTCAGCCGGGAGGATATCCTGGCAAGATAGTCGCTGGTGGGCCGGCCCGGCCGGATGCCGGGGATAAACCCGCCGTTCTGCTGCAGATTCTTGCTGATCTCAATGGGGTTAAAGGAGATGGACATGTAGAAGAAGCTAAACGCAAAGATCAACAGTCCATACAGGAGGGAATAGGGAATCCCACCGGAATACATAAACCCTTGATACCAGATGGTGAACCCCGACTGAGGCCAGAACTGGGAGATCATCAGGGGGAACTGCAGCAGGGTCATGGCAAAGATGATGGGCAACACCCCGGAAGCGTTGAGCTTCATGGGGATGTGGGTGGATTGTCCACCGTACATCTTCCGCCCTACCACCCGCTTTGCATACTGGACGGTGATTCTGCGCTCGGCGTTGTCAATGCAGACCACGCCGGCCACGATGCCCACGGAAATCACCAGGATGGGCAGCAGAACCCATGCGTTCTGGGTTCCGTTAAAGATATTGGTAAAGAGCTCCACCACATAGAGGGGCAGACGGGACACAATGCCCACAAAAATGATCAGGCTCATGCCGTTGCCAATGCCCTTTTCCGTGATCTTCTCCGCCATCCACATCACAACGGCCGAACCGGCCGCCAGCTGAATGCCGATGGTGATGTAGGAAAAGACGCTGGTGGATAGCAGGGCGCCCCGCAGACCCATCATGATGCCGATGGATTCCACAAAGGCCAGAATGATGGATACATACCGGGTGATCCGCTGGATCTTCTCCTTGCCCTCTTCCCCGCCTTCCTTGGCCATCCGCTCCAAAGCGGGGATGGCAAAGGTCAGGAGGTTCATCACGATGGACGCCGTGATATACGGGGAAATGCCCAGTGCAAAGATGGTGAACTGGGCAAAGGATCCGCCGGTCATGAGGTTCAAAAATCCAAAGATCTCATACTGCTCCACCTGCTGGGCAATGTAAGAGGCGTTCACACCGGCAACCGGTATGAAGTCCGCGCCCACTCGGAACAGAAAGAGGATCAGCAAGGTGTACAGGATCTTCTGCCGAATATCCGGCGTACGCCAAGCATTTTTAAGGGTCTCAAGCATTATGCCTTCACCTCAACGCTCCCACCCGCGGCTTCAATTTTTTCCTTGGCGGCCGCAGATACTTTTTCAGCCGAAACCGTCAACTTTTTGGTGATCTCGCCACGGCCCAAAATCTTTAGGCCATCGCCGATCTTTTTGATCACGCCAAGCTCCTTCAGGCTCTCAGCGCTGACCAGGGTGCCCTCAGGAAGACGCTCCAAATCGCCCACGTTGACGATAGCGTATTCCTTGGCGAAGATATTGACAAACCCGCGCTTGGGCAACCGGCGGGTCAGGGGCATCTGGCCGCCCTCAAACCCAGGACGGACGCCGCCGCCACTGCGGGCCCACTGGCCCTTATGGCCCCGGGTAGAGGTCTTGCCGTGGCCGCTGCCGATTCCTCTGCCGATGCGCTTCGTGCCGCGTTTGGCGCCTTCAGGCGGCTTAATCTCATGAAGATTCATCGCAATACCCTCCTTTATTCGTTGATCTCTTCCACGGATACCAGATGACGAACCACATGGATCATCCCCCTGATGGCCGGGGTATCGTTGTGAATGGCGCAGGAGTTGATCTTCTTCAGCCCCAGGGACTCCACGTTTCTCCGCATGGATTCCGTTCCGCCAATCAGGCTTTTCTTCAGCGTTACTTTAATCTTAGACATAGCGGCACCCTCCTATTAGCCCATGATCTCCGCCACGGACTTGCCACGCAGCCGGGCGACCATCTCGGCGCTCCGCAGGGAGGTCAGGCCCTGTAAGGTGGCTTTTGCACAGTTGGCGGGATTGTTGGAACCATAGCTCTTGGTGCGGACGTCCTTCACGCCGGCCATCTCCAGTACCGCGCGGACAGGGCCGCCAGCGATCACGCCGGTACCCTCTTCAGCGGGAAGGAGCAGAACCAGGCCTTTGCCGAACCGACCCTTGACCTCGTGAGGAATGGTGGTCCCCACGATGGGGATCTTCACCAGGTTGCGCTTGGCGTCCTCGGTGGCCTTGCGGATGGCCTCGGGGATCTCGGCGGCTTTGCCATGGCCGATGCCCACGATGCCGTTCTCATCCCCCACCACCATCAAAGCGGTGAAGCGGAAGTTCCGGCCGCCCTTTACAACCTTGGCTACCCGGTTTACGGCAACCAGTTTTTCTTTTAAATCCAAGCTAGAAGCATCAATGCGCACTTCAAGTACCTCCTAAAATTCCAGTCCGGCTTCGCGGGCGCCTTCGGCCACCTGGGCTACACGCCCGGTGTACAGGTACCCTCCCCGGTCAAAGACAACGGTCTTGATGCCTTTTTCAAGGGCGCGCTTGCCGGCCTCCAGGCCAACGATCTTGGCAGCAGCTTTCTTGTCGCAATCGCTGAGCTTGGCCTTCACTTCTGCGTCCAGGGTGGAGGCGGAAGCCAGGGTGTTGCCGCAGGTATCGTCGATGAACTGCACATAGATGTGGTTGGTGCTGCGATAGACGTTCAACCGGGGCTTCTCAGCGGTTCCGAAGATGTTCTTCCGGGTCCGCCGATGCCGATTTTTGCGTATTGCGTTCTTATCCGCTTTCTTAATCATGGCTAACCCTCCTTACTTGCCCGCCTTGCCCACCTTACGGCGGACGTACTCGCCCTCGTACCGGATTCCCTTGCCCTTGTAGGGCTCGGGCTTCCGTACGGAACGAATCTTTGCGGCGGTCTCTCCCACAACCTGCTTGTCGATTCCCTTGACGAGAATCTTGGTGGGAGCCGGAACCTCAAAGGTGATGCCGGGGAACTCCTCAATCTCTACGGGATGGGAGTAGCCCATGTTCAGCACCAGCTTGTTGCCCTGTTTCTGAGCCCGGTAACCAACGCCGACCACCTCGAGAGCCTTGGTGTAGCCCTCGGATACCCCGATCACCATGTTGCTGATCAAGGTGCGGTACAGGCCGTGCAGCGCCCGGTACTCCTTCTCATCGGAAGGACGCTCCACCGTCACGGTGCTTCCTTCCACCGAGACCTTGATCTCGGGATTTACTTTAAGGGAAAGCTCTCCCTTAGAACCCTTTACCGCCACAGTATTGGCATCGTCCACGGTAATGGAGACGCCGCTCGGCAGGTCGATGGGTTTTTTGCCTATACGAGACATCGTTTCTACACCTCCATAAGCCACGCCTTACCAGACGTAGGCCAATACCTCTCCGCCAATATTGTTTTGCCGGGCCTTCTTATCGGTCATCACGCCCTGGCTGGTGCTAAGGATCGCAATCCCCAGCCCGCCCAGTACGCGGGGCACCTCGTCCTTCCGGGCGTACACCCTAAGGCCAGGCTTGCTGATCCGCCGCAGGCCAGCGATGACGCCGGTACGGTCGGGGCCGTACTTCAGGCCGATCTTGATGATGCCCTGGGGAGCCACGTCCTCCACCTCAAAGCTCTTGATATATCCTTCCTCAAGCAGTATCTCTGCAATGGCCTTCTTCATGTTGCTCGCCGGCACCTCAACGGTGTCGTGCTTTGCGACCAAGGCATTGCGGATACGGGTGAGCATATCTGCAATGGGATCCGTTACGATCATGGGAACTCCTCCTTCTCTTTACCAGCTGGCCTTGCGCACGCCGGGAATCTGGCCCTTATAGGCAAGCTCTCTGAAGCAGATACGGCAGATGCCGTACTTACGCAACACCGAGTGAGGCCTTCCACAGATGCGGCACCGGGTATAAGCCCGGGTGGAGTACTTAGGCGCTCTCTGCTGTTTATTGATCATGCTTTTTTTAGCCAAAGTGGGTATCCTCCTTACTGGTTCTGGGCGAAGGGCATGCCAAAGTGCGATAGCAGCGCTCTGGCCTCCTCGTCGGTGTGAGCGGTGGTGACAAACACCACATCCAGGCCCCGGACCTTGTCGACCTTGTCATAGTCGATCTCCGGGAAGATCAGCTGCTCACGGATGCCCAAGGCATAGTTGCCCCTGCCGTCGAAGGACCGATCCGAAACGCCGCGGAAGTCACGGACCCGGGGAAGGGCAATGTTCAAAAGCCGATCCATGAACTCGTACATCCGAGCGCCCCTGAGGGTCACCTTAGCGCCAACGTTCATACCTTCCCGCACCCGGAAGTTCGCCACGCTCTTCTTGGCCTTGGTCACCAGGGCCTTCTGGCCGCAGATGGTCTCCAGGTCCCGCACGGCGGCCTCCAGGCCTTTGGCGTTATCCTTCACATCGCCCAGGCCCATGTTGAGGACGATCTTCTCCATCTTGGGCACCTGGTTGACGTTCTTGTATCCAAATTCTTTTTCCAGAGCGGGAATGATCTCCTGCTCATACCGCACCCGCAGACGGGGCTTTACAGTTTCCGCCATCGATGGTTTCCTCCTTAGTCGATCTGGGCGTTGCACTTCTTGCACACGCGGACTTTCTTCCCATCGGGAAGGATCCGGTAAGAAATGCGGGTGGCCTTATCGCATTTGGGGCAAAGGAGCATAACCTTGCTGGCATACATGGGGGCTTCGCTCTTGATGATGCCGCCCACATCGCCCTGGCGACGGGGTTTGGTGTGCCGGGTGGCAATGTTCACGCCTTCCACCACAACCTTGCCCTCCTGGGGCATTGCACGGAGCACCTTACCCTTCTTTCCCTGGTAGACGCCGGAAATGACGACTACCGTATCGTCCTTCTTCACATGGAGTTTATTCATCTCGCGCACCTCCTAAAGGACTTCGGGGGCCAGGGAAACGATCCGCATGTAATCCTTTTCCCGCAGTTCCCGCGCCACAGGCCCGAAAATACGGGTTCCCCTGGGCTGCTTCTGGTCGTTGATGATGACGGCAGCATTGTCGTCAAACTTGATGTAAGAGCCGTCCGCCCGCTGTACGCCATAGGTGCTGCGCACAATAACCGCACGGACAACATCCTTCTTCTTCACGGCGCCGCCGGGGGTGGCGCTCTTCACGGACGCGACGATCACGTCCCCAATATTGCCGGTTTTGCGCTTGCTTCCGCCCAAAACCTTGATGCACATTATCTCTTTGGCACCGGAATTATCGGCAACCTTCAACCTGGTTTGTGGTTGAATCATGGCATTGGCCTCCTCTCAGATATTGAAGGCTTACTTTGCCTTCTCGATGATCTCGACCAAACGCCACCGCTTATCTTTGCTAAGGGGACGGGTCTCCATAACCCGAACGGTATCGCCGATACCGCAGGAGTTCTCTTCGTCGTGGGCTTTCAGCTTCGTGGTCTTGTTGATGGTCTTCTTATACAGGGGATGGGTTACCTTGGTTTTCATTTCCACCACGATGGTCTTATCCATCTTATCGGAAACGACCACGCCGACTCTGGTCTTACGATTGCCTCTATTATCAGACATTGGTCATACCTCCTTATTTCGCGGCAGAAAGCTCGCGCTCCCGCAGGATGGTCTTCACCCGTGCGATATCGCGCTTGGTGCTCTTGATGACGATCGGGTTGGATAACTGGCCGGTGGCATGCTGGAACCGGAGGTTGAAGAGTTCGGTCTTCAGCTCGGTCTCCTGCTGCAAGAGCTCCTGGGTCGACATTTCATGGAATTTCTTTGCCTTCATTATCCTTCACCACCCACTGCGAATTCTTCGCCTTTTTTCACGAATTTGCACCTGCAAGGCAGCTTATGCATGGCGAGGCGCAGGGCCTCACGTGCGGTCTCCTCCGGCACGCCGGCGATCTCAAAGAGCACCTTGCCGGGCCGGACCACAGCCACCCAGTACTCCGGGCTGCCCTTGCCGCTTCCCATCCGGGTCTCAGCGGGCTTCTCGGTGACGGGCTTGTGGGGGAATATCTTAATCCATACCTGGCCGCCACGGCGGGTGTACCGGGTCATGGCGATACGGGCTGCCTCAATCTGATTGCTGGTGATCCAGCAGGGATCCAGCGCTACCAGGCCATAATCGCCGTAGGCCACGGTGATGCCCCGGGACTCGGTGCCCTTCATACGGCCGCGGTGAACCCTTCTCCGTTTGACGCGTTTTGGCATTAACATCTTATCTTCTGCCTCCTTCCGGAGCTTGACGCCGCTGGTTGCGGCCCGAATTGGGGGCTTTGACAGCAGGTCTGATCAAATTCTTTCCAAGTACCTCGCCCTTGTAGATCCATACCTTGACGCCGATGCGGCCATAGGTGGTATGGGCCTCAGCGAAGCCGTAATCGATGTCGGCCCGCAGGGTCTGCAGGGGAATGCTGCCCTCATGGTAGCTCTCCACCCGGGCGATCTCCGCGCCGCCCAGACGGCCGCCGCAGGTGATCTTTACGCCTTTGGCGCCGGCCTTCATGGCCCGGCCGATGGACTGCTTCATAGCCCGGCGGAAAGAAATCCGCCGCTCCAGCTGGCTGGCCACGTTCTCCGCCACAAGCTGGGCGTCGGTCTCGGAATGCTTCACCTCGATGATGTTCACATTCACAGCCTTACCGGTGAGCTTCGCGAGATCGGCCTTTACGGCCTCCACCCCGGTGCCGCCCCGGCCGATGACGATGCCGGGCTTGGCGGTGTGGATATTCACGCTGATCTTGTTGACCGCCCGCTCGATCTCGATGCGGGCGATGCCGGCAGCGTAGAGCTTCTTCTTCAGGAACTTGCGGATTTCATTATCCTCAATGAGGAAATCGGCGAAGTCCTTTTTGGAGGCGAACCAACGGGTATCCCAGTCCTTGATTACGCCGACCCGAAAACCGTGGGGATTGACTTTCTGTCCCATATTATACCTCCTACCTTACCTGATCCAGGATAACCGTGATGTGGCTGGTGCGCTTCAGGATCTGATACGCTCTTCCCTGGGCGCGGGGCTGATACCGTTTGAGGGTAGGTCCCTGGTCAGCATAGATCTCGGCGATGTAAAGGGAATCCCGGGGGATATCCATGTTATTCTCGGCATTGGCGGCTGCGCTCTTCACAAGCTTGCCGACCACCTCGCTGGCACCCCGGGGGGAATAGGTGAGGATGGCCTCAGCCTCGGCCACGGACTTGCCGCGAACCATATCGATGACGCTCTTCACCTTGCGGGGGCTGATGCGCACATACCGGGCCACGGCATGGGGCCGGGTCTCCCGGTTGGCCTTTCTGGCTTTTGCCTTTTGATCTTGTCTGGTAGCCATAATCTACTGGTCCTCCTTACCTGGACGAAGAGGACTTCTCGCTGCCGGCATGGCCGCGGTAGGTCCGGGTGGGCGCAAACTCGCCGAGCTTATGTCCAACCATGTCTTCGATGATATATACGGGCACGTGTTTCCGGCCATCGTGAACGGCGATGGTGTGACCCACCATGTCGGGGAAAATGGTGGAAGCACGGGACCAGGTTTTCAACACTTTTTTCTCGTTGGCTTCATTCATGGCACGGATTTTGCCCAACAAGCGCTCGCTGACATAGGGTCCTTTTTTAACAGAACGTGACATATCAGTAAAGCCTCCTTCTTACTTGGCGCCGCGGCGACGGACGATGTACTTATCCGAGGGCGCGTTCTTCTTCCGGGTCTTGTGGCCCAAAGCGGGCTTGCCCCAGGGGGTAACGGGACCGGGACGGCCGATGGGGCTCTTGCCCTCGCCGCCGCCGTGGGGATGGTCGTTGGGGTTCATGACGGAACCGCGGACCGTGGGCCGGATGCCCAGATGGCGCTTGCGGCCGGCTTTTCCCAAAGACACGTTCTCGTGGTCCTCATTGCTGACCTGGCCGATGGTGGCCCGGGCGTTCATGGGAACCATCCGAACCTCGCCGCTGGGCAGACGAACCTGGGCGTATTTGCCCTCCTTGGCCATCAGCTGGGCGCTGTTGCCGGCGCTCCGGCAGAGCTGGCCGCCCTTGCCGGCCTGGATCTCAATGTTGTGGATGATGGTGCCCAGGGGGATATTGATGATGGGCAGGCAGTTGCCCGGCATGATGTCGGCGGTCTCGCCGCTCATAACGGTGTCGCCCACCTTCAGCCCCAGGGGCGCGATGATGTACCGCTTCTCGCCATCGGCGTAATGCAGAAGAGCGATAAACGCGGACCGGTTGGGATCGTACTCAATGGTCGCGACCTTGGCGGGGATGCCGTCCTTATTCCGCTTAAAGTCGATGATCCGATACTTCCGCTTGGCTCCGCCGCCCCGGTGCCGGATGGTGATCCTTCCCTGGGCGTTGCGGCCGGCCTTATGCCGAAGGTCGGTAGTTAGGGACTTCTCGGGTTCGTTGGTGGTGATCACGGAGTAATCCGTGACGGTCATGAACCTTCTTGCCGGAGAAGTCGGCTTATATTTGATGATAGCCATATCCGTTTCCTCCCAAATTCTTTGCTGTTACTGCGCCATACCCTCGAAGAATTCGATGGTCTTGCTGTCGGGGGTGAGCTGCACATAGGCCTTTTTGGTGGCAGACCTGCGGCCGATAAACCGGCCCTGGCGCTTCAGCTTGCCCTGCTTGTTCATGATGTTGACCTTCTCCACCTTCACGCCGAAGGCAGCCTCCACGGCCTGCTTCACTTCGGTTTTGTTGGCGTCAGGGTGAACCAGGAAGGCATAACGTTTATCCGCCAAGCCGTCGTAGGACTTCTCGGTCATGACGGGCTTCAGGATGATATCATAGGGGCTCTTCACTTGGAGTACACCTCCGTTACCTTGTTGACGGCGTCTTGGGTGATGACCAAGCGCCGGGCATTGACGATGTCATATACGTTGAGGGTGCCGCAAAGGGTGGTCTTCACGCTGGGAATGTTCCGGGCGGAAAGCTCCACGTTGGCGTCGGGGCCGGGCAGCACCAGAAGGGACTTCTCCGCCACCTTCAGGGCATCCAGCACAGCCACCATATCCTTGGTACGGGGCTTTTCAAAGGAAAGGCTCTCCAGCACGATGAGCTCTCCATTCTGCACCTTGGCGGACAGGGCGCTCAACATAGCCAGCCGCCGGACCTTCTTGTTCACGTCCTGACGGTAGCTCCGGGGTTTGGGAGCAAATACCACGCCGCCATGCCTCCACTGGGGAGAGCGGGTGCTGCCCTGGCGGGCACGGCCAGTGCCCTTCTGCCTCCAGGGCTTGATGCCGCCGCCGGAGACCTCAGCCCGGGTCAGAGCGCTCTGGGTGCCCTGGCGCCGGTTGGCCAGCTGGGCAACGACTACCTGGTGAATGGCCGATTCGTTGGGCTCAACGCCAAACACGGCGTCGTTCAGCTCCATTTCCCCGGCCACGGTGCCGTCCATTTTATATACTGCAACCTTTGGCATAGGTCATATCCTCCTTACGATCAGTTTTTGGCGGCGTCGAGGATCGATACGACAGCGCCGTTGGGTCCGGGAACGGAGCCCTTTACCAGGATGACGTTCTTGTCAACGTCCACATCCACTACGGTCAGGTTCTGGGTGGTAATCCGCACGCTGCCCATGTGTCCGGGAAGCTTCTTGGATTTAAACACCTTGCTGGGATCGCTGTTGGCGCTCATGCTGCCGGGGGCGCGGTGGAATCCGCTGCCGTGGGTCATCCGGCCACGGGAAGCGCCGTGCCGCTTGATGTTGCCGGCAAAGCCCTTGCCCTTGCTGATACCGGTCACGTCCACCACATCGCCCTTGGCGAATACATCGGCCTTCAGTTCCTGGCCCAGCTCTAGGCTGGCGCAATCGTCCAGCTTAAACTCCTTTACCTTCCGAAGAAGGCCAACGCCGGCCTTGTTCAGATGGCCGCGCATGGGCTTGTTGACCAGCTTTTCACGGGTAGCGCCAAACCCAAGCTGCACGGCCTCATAGCCGTCTTTCTCCAGGGTCTTCTTCTGCACCACGTAGCAGGGGCCGGCCTCCAGCACGGTCACGGGGACCACGGTGCCGTCATCTGCAAATACACGGGTCATACCCAGCTTTTTTGCCATAATCGCTTTCTTCATGTCAAATCACCTCTTTGGCCCGTATTAAAGCTTGATCTCGATATCAACACCGGCGGGCAGATCCAGCCTCATCAGAGCATCCACGGTCTTGCTGGTGGGCTCCAAAATATCGATGATGCGTTTGTGGGTCTTGATCTCAAACTGCTCCCGGGAATCCTTATACTTGTGGGGGGAACGCAGAATGGTGACGATCTCCTTCTGAGTGGGAAGGGGAATGGGGCCAGAAATCTGAGCGCCGCTCCTCTTGGCGGTGTCCACAATGCGTTCCGCCGACTGGTCGATGAGATTGTGGTCATAAGCCTTCAATTTGATTCTGATCTTCTGACTCGGCATATTTTTACCTCCTTGTATGCGTGGTTCCCAAGTACACTGTGCCGGGTGTGCCGTAATTTAATTTTTTACGGCGGGAACCCGCCGCCCGATTTTCGGACTGGTCCGCGAGAATTACCCGGCTTGCCGAGGCCGGCAACCTCCCGCTTCAACCCTAAGCGCACATGGCGCAGCAATAATAGATTATAATGATACAAGCCCCTTCTGTAAAGGGGTTGTTGTCAATTTTCTCGCATTTCTTTCAAAAAAAGATTTGGCCATGGCGTCAAGCCATGGCCAAATCACCATCGTTTGCTTACTCGATAACGCCGGTGACAACGCCAGAGGCTACCGTACGGCCACCCTCACGGATTGCAAACCGCAACCCTTCCTCCAACGCGATGGGCGTGATCAGCGTGATCTCCATGTCGATGTTGTCGCCCGGCATCACCATCTCCACGCCCTCCGGCAGCTTGATCACTCCCGTTACGTCCGTGGTCCGGAAGTAAAACTGCGGACGGTATCCGTTGAAGAACGGCGTATGACGACCTCCCTCTTCCTTGGTCAGCACGTATACCTGACCATTAAAATGGGTGTGGGGATGAATCGTCCCCGGCTTCGCCAGCACCTGCCCGCGCTCGATCTCCGTACGCTGCACGCCCCGCAGCAGTACCCCGATGTTGTCGCCCGCCATGGCCTGGTCTAACAGCTTCCGGAACATCTCTACTCCCGTTACCACCGTGCTCCGGGTTTCCCGCAGACCTACGATCTCCACCGTATCCTGGATCTTTACCGTTCCGCGCTCCACACGCCCCGTCGCTACCGTACCGCGGCCCGTGATGCTGAATACATCCTCTACCGGCATCAGGAACGGCAGGTCGCTGGCACGCTCCGGCGTGGGAATGTAGCTGTCCACCGCATCCATCAGCTCAAAGATGGGTTTGCACCAGGGATCGCTGCTTACGTCTGCGTCGCTCTGCGCCGCCTCCAGCGCCTTCAGCGCGCTTCCACGGATCACCGGAATATCGTCCCCGGGAAACTCGTAGGTGCTCAGCAGATCCCGGATCTCCATCTCCACCAGCTCCAACAGCTCCTCGTCGTCCACCATGTCCACCTTGTTCATGAACACGATGATGTACGGCACCCCTACCTGACGGGCCAGCAGAATGTGCTCCCGGGTCTGGGGCATCGGGCCGTCCGCCGCGCTTACCACCAGAATCGCACCGTCCATCTGCGCCGCCCCGGTGATCATGTTCTTCACATAGTCCGCGTGGCCGGGGCAGTCCACATGGGCATAGTGACGGTTGTCCGTCTCATACTCCACGTGCGCCGTGTTAATAGTAATTCCACGCTCCCGCTCTTCCGGCGCCTTGTCGATCTCGTCGTACTTCGTCGCCTCCGCATGGCCCTGCTTGCTCAGCACCATGGTGATTGCCGCCGTCAGCGTCGTCTTGCCATGGTCCACGTGCCCGATGGTCCCAATGTTTACATGGGGCTTCGTCCGCTCAAATTTCGCTTTCGCCATTTCTCTCTCTCCTTGACTTCAAATCAGTTGAATTTCAGATTTATCATTGAATATGTGCCGTTACTTGCCCAGCACCTTATCCACGATGTATTTGGGCGCCTCTTCATAGTGGGAGAACTGCATGCTGAAGGTACCGCGGCCCTGGGTGCTGCTCCGCAAATCGGTGGCATATCCGAACATCTCGGAAAGGGGCACCACCGCGCTGATCACCTGGGTACCGCCATGGGCCTCCATGCCGGAGATATGTCCGCGGCGGCTGGACAGATTTCCCATCACGTCGCCCATGTACTCTTCGGGCACGGTAACCTCGCACTTCATCATGGGCTCCAGCAAGGCGGGATTCGCCTTGGCCATGCCCTCTTTAAAGGCCATGGAACCGGCGATCTTAAAGGCCATTTCAGAGCTATCCACCTCATGGTAGCTGCCGTCCACAAGAGTGGCCTTAAAGTCTACAACCTCGTAGCCTCCCAGGATGCCGCTCTCGGCCGCCTCCCGGATGCCAGCCTCCACCGCCGGGATGTACTCCCGGGGCACAACGCCGCCCACGATGGCGTTAACAAACTCAATGCCGCTGCCGGGCTCCAAGGGCTCCAGCTCGATGACGCAGTGTCCAAACTGGCCCCGGCCGCCGCTCTGGCGCACATACCGGCCCTCGGCCTTGACCTTCTTGGTGATGGCCTCCCGGTAAGCCACTTGGGGGCTGCCGATGTTGGCCTCCACCTTGAACTCCCGGAGCATCCGGTCCACGATGATATCCAGATGCAGCTCGCCCATGCCGGCGATGATGGTCTGGCCGGTCTCCTGGTCGGTATAGGCCTTAAAGGTGGGATCCTCCTCGGCCAGCTTCACCAAGGCGATGGTCATCTTATCCTGGCCGGCCTTGGTCTTGGGCTCGATGGCCACCCGGATGACGGGCTCGGGGAAGGTCATGGATTCCAGCACCACCTGCTGGTTTTCGGCGCACAGCGTATCACCGGTACCGGTATCCTTGAGCCCCACGATGGCGGCGATGTCGCCGGCGTAAAGCTGGTCGATCTCCTCCCGGTGGTTGGCATGCATCTGCAAAATACGGCCCACCCGCTCCCGACGGCCCTTGGTGCTGTTATACACATAGCTGCCGGAGGTGATGGTGCCGGAATAAACCCGCACATAGGCCAGCTTTCCAACAAACGGATCGCTGACGATCTTAAAGGCCAGGGCGGCAAAGGGCTCGTCGTCGCTGGCGTGGCGGATCACCTCGGTCTCCTCATCGCCGGGCTTGGTACCCTGCATAGGAGGAATGTCCAAGGGGGAAGGCATGAAGTCCACGATGGCATCCAGCAGCAACTGTACGCCCTTGTTGCGGTAGCTGGTGCCGCAGACCACGGGAACCATCTCGTTGGCGATGGTGGCTTTGCGGATGGCGGCGATGATCTCCTCCTCCGTAAGCTCCTCCCCGCTCAAGTACTTATCCAGAAGCTCGTCGCTGGTCTCGGCTACGGCCTCCAAAAGGGCGTTCCGATACTCCTCCGCCTGGTCGGCCATTTCGGCGGGAATCTCCACACGGGTCTGCTCCCCGTCGTCGGCATAGGTATAGGCGCAGTTGCGGATCAGGTCCACCACGCCCACGAAATCGGCCTCGCTGCCGATGGGCAGCTGGATGGGCAGGGCGTTGGCCTGCAACCGCTCCTTCATCATATCCACGACCCGGTAAAAATCCGCGCCCAGAATATCCATTTTGTTGACGTAGGCCATCCGGGGAACCCCGTATTTTTCAGCCTGGCGCCACACGGTCTCGCTCTGAGGCTCTACGCCGCCCTTAGCGCAGAATACCGCTACGGTACCGTCCAGCACCCGAAGGGAACGCTCCACCTCAACGGTGAAGTCCACGTGGCCCGGTGTGTCGATGATGTTGATCCGCTTTTCCCGCCAGAAACAGGTGGTAGCGGCGGACTGTATGGTGATGCCGCGCTCCTGCTCCTGGACCATAAAGTCCATGGTGGCGCTGCCCTCATGGGTCTCTCCGGTTCGGTGGATCTTTCCGGTATAGAACAGGATCCGTTCGGTGGTGGTGGTCTTTCCGGCGTCGATGTGCGCCATGATCCCGATGTTCCTGGTATTCTCAAGGGAATAAGCTCTTGGCATAGCAGTCCCCTCCTTCCAACATAGATAAAAAATTATACATTAATATTCCCCCAAAGAGGGGGAATATTCTTGTCGATTCAGATGCTCGCTTACCAACGGTAATGGGCAAAGGCTCTGTTGGCCTCGGCCATCCGGTGGGTATCCTCCCGCTTCTTCACGGTGTTCCCCTGACCGTTGGCAGCGTCCATGATTTCCGCGGCCAGCCGCTCCTTCATGGTTTTCTCAGACCGGGCCCGAGAGTAGGTTACCAGCCACCGGATCCCCAGGGTCTGCCGGCGCTCCACTCGAATCTCAATGGGTACCTGGTAAGTAGCGCCGCCCACCCGGCGGGCCTTTACCTCAAGCTGGGGCTTGATGTTCTCCATACAGGCGTCAAACACCTCGATGGGCTCCTGGCCGGTCTTCTCACGGATGATGTCGAAAGCGTCATAGCAGACCCGCTGGGCAACGCCCCGCTTTCCATCCAGCATCACCTGGTTGATGAGCTTGGTCACAACGGTACTATTATAAATCGGATCGGGCAAAACTTCACGTTTTGGCACCCCGCCACGTCTAGGCATGATCGTTCCTCCTTTGGCTCAAAAGGCTTGTGCAGAAAGCGTTTTATTTCTTGGGCTTCTTGGTGCCGTAAAGGGAGCGGGCCTGCTGCCTGCCCACCACGCCGGCGGTATCCAAAGCGCCGCGGATGATGTGGTACCGCACACCGGGAAGGTCCTTCACCCTGCCTCCGCGGATCAATACCACGGAGTGCTCCTGCAGGTTGTGGCCCACGCCGGGAATGTAGCAGGTACCCTCCATGCCGTTTACCAGACGCACACGGGCGATCTTCCGCAGAGCCGAGTTGGGCTTTTTAGGGGTCATGGTACGTACGGCAAGGCACACGCCCCGCTTCTGGGGGCTCTTCTTCAGGATAGGAGCCGTCGATTTATACTCCACCTTGGTTCTGCCTTTGCGAACCAATTGATTGATAGTAGGCATGTAAGTCCTCCTTACCCACAAAGGGATTTGCGCTTGGCCCCACGGATGGGTTTGTCCGTAAAGACCGTAAAACTTCCCGTACTTCGTTGCGGATCAGCATATTCCGCGGGCATTTTTCCATCCCTGCGTTCCAAGGAGGGAAAAATGGTCCTTTCGCATTCCAAAGGGTTCGGGTCACCACAATGGGCCGCACGTAAGGACACTAACGTATTTTAGCAAAACAAGAATACCCTGTCAACGGATAAATTTGCAAAAACGCCGTGTCCTCGGGCTACTGGATGGATTCCCCGGTTAAATATCCAGGGTATCCAGGTTCATCTCGTCCAGAAGCGCGTCCACATCCAGTCCGCCAGGCAGGCTCTCCTCGTCCTCCAGCATCACGCTGCTCAGATCGATGGTATCTCGGCCCGCCTTTTTGATCTCAATCTCCTTATAGCGCCGCATGCCGGTGCCGGCGGGGATCAGCTTACCGATGATGACGTTCTCCTTAAGGCCCACCAGGGGATCCACCTTGCCCTTGATGGCGGCTTCGGTCAGCACCCGGGTGGTCTCCTGGAAGGAGGCAGCGGAAAGGAAGGAATCGGTGGCCAGACTGGCCTTGGTGATGCCCATCAGCACATACTTTGCGGTGGCGGGCTGGCCTCCCTCCAGAATAGCCTTCTCGTTCTCGGTCTCAAAGCGGTGGATGTCCACCAGCTCGCCGGGCAGCAGGTCGGTATCGCCAAACTCCTCGATACGAACCTTCCGCAGCATCTGCCGGATGATCACCTCGATGTGCTTGTCGTTGATCTCAACACCCTGGAGCCGGTAAACCGACTGCACCTCCCGGAGCAGGTAGTTCTGCACGCCCTTGATGCCCTTGATCTTCAGAATATCATGGGGGTTGATGGGGCCTTCGGTGAGGGCCTCGCCGGCCTCCAGCACATCCCCATTCTTCACCCGCAGACGGCTCTGGAAGGGGATGGCGTAGGTCTCGGATTCCCCGTCTTCGTTGCTGACGGTAACCTCCCGGCGCTTCTTGCTGTCGTCGATGGACACCACGCCGGAAATCTCGGTAATGATGGCCAGGCCCTTGGGCTTCCGAGCCTCAAACAGCTCCTCAACCCGGGGAAGGCCCTGGGTAATATCGTCTCCGGCAACACCGCCGGTATGGAACGTCCGCATGGTCAGCTGGGTGCCGGGCTCGCCGATGGACTGAGCCGCGATGACGCCCACCGCCTCGCCGATGGATACCAATCCGCCGGTGGCCAGGTTCCGGCCATAGCACTTGGCACAGACGCCATGCTTGGCCCGGCAGGTCAATACCGAACGGACATTGACCTCATGGATGCCGGCGGCCACGATCTTCTCCACCGCGTCGCTGCCGATCTCCTCATTGAGGGGGACGATCACCTCTCCGGTAGCGGGATCCACAATCTCCTCGGCGGCTACCCGGCCCAGAAGCCGGTCGGCTAGAGGCTCGATAACCTCCTTGCCGTTGGTGATATCCGAGACGGTGATGCCCCGGATGGTCTCGCCCAGCTCGGCAAAGCAATCCTCCTCGTTGACGATCACCTCCTGGGATACGTCCACCAAACGGCGGGTCAGGTATCCGGAGTCCGCGGTCCGAAGCGCGGTATCGGCCAATCCCTTTCGGGCGCCGTGGGAGCTGATGAAGAACTCCAGCACCGTAAGGCCCTCCCGGAAGTTGGCCTTGATGGGCAATTCGATGATCTGGCCAGAAGGATCAGCCATGAGGCCGCGCATACCGGCCAGCTGGCGGATCTGGTTCACGCTACCGCGGGCGCCGGAAACCGCCATCATATAGACGGGGTTATCCTGGGCTAGGCCCTTCATCAGGGCGTTGGTCACCCGCTTGGTGGTATCCTCCCACACCCGGATCACCTGGCGGCGGCGCTCCTCCTCAGACAAAAAGCCCATGCGGAAGTTGGCCTCAATGACGGAAACCTGCTGCTCGGCCTCGGCCAAAAGGGTCTCCTTCTCCTTGGGAACGGCCAGGTCTCCCACGCTGATGGTAACGGCGCCCTTAGTGGAATACATAAAGCCAAGGCGCTTGATCTCGTCCAGCACGTTGCAGGTAACGGTGGAACCGTTGACCTCAAAGCTCCGCGCCACAATATCGTTCAAGGCGTTCTTATCGACCACCTTTTCGATCTCCAAAGTCAGGGTATTCTCCCTAAGGCTCCGGTCCACATAGCCCAGGTTCTGGGGCACGGCGGAGTTAAAGATCAGACGGCCTACGGTGGTGTCGATAAGGCCCACCACCCGTTCGCCCTCAAACTCCCCTTCCATCCGGACCTTCACCTTGCTGTGCAGGGTCACGTTGCCGGTCTGATAGGCCATGATAGCCTCGTCGGGGCTGGCAAAGACGGCGCCCTCGCCCTTTTCCCCATCCCGCACGATGGTCAGGTAATAGGCGCCCATAACCATATCCTGGGTGGGGGAAACCACGGGCTTGCCGTCCTGGGGCTTCAGAAGGTTGTTGGCGGAAAGCATCAGGAACCGGGATTCGGCCTGGGCCTCCACCGACAGGGGAATATGAACGGCCATCTGGTCGCCGTCAAAGTCGGCATTGTAAGCGGTACAGACCAAGGGCTGCAGCTTTAGGGCCCGGCCCTCCACCAGCACCGGTTCAAAGGCCTGGATACCCAGGCGGTGCAGGGTAGGCGCGCGGTTCAGCAGCACGGGATGATCCTTGATGATGTCCTCCAGCACATCCCAAACCTTGGAATCCATCCGCTCGGTCATCTTCTTAGCCTGGCGGACGTTGTGGGCAAAGTTCTCCTCCACCAGCTTTTTCAGCACAAAGGGCTTAAACAGCTCCAGGGCCATTTCCTTGGGCAGGCCGCACTGGTACATCTTCAGCTCGGGGCCCACCACGATAACGCTTCGGCCGGAGTAGTCCACCCGCTTGCCCAAAAGGTTCTGGCGGAAGCGGCCCTGCTTGCCCCGCAAAAGGTCGGAGAGGGACTTTAAGGGCCGGTTGCCGGGGCCGGTTACGGGACGGCCGCGGCGGCCATTATCGATCAGGGCGTCCACCGCCTCCTGAAGCATCCGCTTTTCGTTGCGCACGATGATATCCGGAGCCTTCAGTTCCAGAAGCCGCTTTAAGCGGTTGTTCCGGTTGATGACCCGGCGGTACAGGTCGTTCAAATCGCTGGTCGCAAACCGGCCGCCGTCCAGCTGCACCATGGGCCGCAGCTCCGGAGGAATCACCGGTACCACGTCCAGGATGATCCACTCAGGCTTATTGCCGCTCTTGCGGAAGGCCTCGATGACCTCCAGCCGCTTTACCGCACGGATCCGCTTCTGGCGGCTCATGGACTCCAGATCGTTCCGCAGCTGGGTGGCGATCTCATCCAGATCCAGGGCCTTGAGCAGCTCCTTGACGCTTTCGGCTCCCATGCCGGCGCGGAAGCTTCCCTTGCCGTAGGCCTCCTCGGCGTCCTTGAATTCCTTATCGGTGATGACCTGCTTATAGGTCAGGTTGGTGGTGCCGGGATCCAGCACCACAAAGGCGGCAAAGTACAGCACCCGCTCCAGGGACCGGGGGGACATATCCAAAAGCAGTCCCATCCGGCTGGGGATCCCCTTAAAATACCAGATGTGGGATACCGGCGCCGCCAGCATGATATGGCCCATCCGCTCCCGGCGCACCTTGCTCTTGGTGATCTCCACGCCGCACTTGTCGCAAACCATGCCCTTGTAGCGAACCCGCTTATACTTTCCGCAATGGCACTCCCAGTCCTTGGTGGGTCCAAAGATGCGCTCGCAGAACAAGCCGTCCTTTTCGGGCTTTAGGGTACGGTAGTTGATGGTTTCGGGCTTCCGCACCTCTCCCCGGGACCACTCCAAAATCTGCTCGGGGGACGCAAGGCCAATCTGTATGCTATCGAAGTTGTTCAGTTCCATCCTTCGCACTCCCTTCTATCACTGGGAAAGCCCGTCGGGGGTCTCCGTTTCCTCCCCGGCTGCGCTGGGTTCCTCATCCAATCCGTCGTCCACGCTCAGCTCATCCAGATCCAGGCTGAAGATCTCCTCGTCCAGATCCAGGCCGGTAACGCCGGCGATGTCAAAGACATCCCGCTCTCCCTCCTCGCCTTCGGCCTCCTTGGCGGGTGCGGGCGCGTCCAGATCCATGGCGGCGGGGATGTAACTGTCGCCGTCCATCTTCTTGATGTCGATGGTATCAAACTCGTCATCCACGGAATCCCGCAGCTTGATCTCGTTGTTGTCCTCGTTGAGCACCCGGACGTTCAGCGCCAAACTCTGCAGTTCCTTGATCAACACCTTAAAGGATTCCGGCACCCCAGGCTCGGGGATGTTCTCCCCCTTGATGATGCTCTCGTAGGTCTTGACGCGGCCCACCACATCGTCGGATTTCACCGTCAAAATCTCCTGGAGGGTATGGGCGGCGCCATAGGCCTCCAGAGCCCACACCTCCATCTCGCCGAAGCGCTGGCCGCCGAACTGGGCCTTGCCGCCCAGGGGCTGCTGGGTCACCAGGCTGTAGGGGCCGGTGGAGCGGGCGTGGATCTTGTCGTCCACCAGATGGTGGAGCTTCAGGATGTACATATATCCCACGGTAACGGGGTTTTCAAAGGGTTCGCCGGTGCGGCCGTCATGGAGGATCATCTTGCCGTCTCTGCTGTATCCGGCCTGTTCCAAGAGATCCATGATCTCAATCTCGTTGGCGCCGTCAAAGACAGGGGTGGCAACCTCCCATCCAAAGTATTTGGCCACCAGGCCCAAGTGGACCTCCAGCACCTGGCCGATGTTCATACGGGAGGGAACGCCCAGGGGATTGAGCACCAGCTCCAAGGGGGTGCCGTCGGGCAGGAAGGGCATATCCTCCTCGGGCAGAATCCGGGAGATAACACCCTTGTTGCCGTGGCGTCCCGCCATCTTGTCGCCTACGCTGATCTTCCTGCGCTGAGCGATGTATACCCGCACCAGCTGGTTGACGCCGGCGGGCAGCTCATCCCGGTTCTCCCGGGTAAAGATTTTCACATCCACCACGATGCCGCCCTCGCCGTGGGGCACCCGCAAAGAGGTATCCCGGACCTCCCGGGCCTTCTCTCCGAAGATAGCCCGGAGCAGGCGCTCCTCGGCGGTGAGCTCCGTCTCCCCCTTGGGGGTCACCTTGCCCACCAGGATATCGCCGCTGCGCACCTCGGCGCCGATGCGAATGATGCCCTCGTCGTCCAGGTCCTTGAGGCTGTCGGCGCCCATGTTGGGGATGTCCCGGGTGATCTCCTCGGGCCCCAGCTTGGTGTCCCGCGCCTCGCACTCGTGCTCCTCGATATGGATGGAGGTAAAGGCGTCGTCCTTCACCAGCTTCTCGCTGATGAGGATAGCGTCCTCGTAGTTATAGCCCTCCCAGGGCATAAAGCCGATGAGCACGTTGCGGCCCAAGGCAATCTCCCCGTTTTTGGTGCTGGGCCCGTCGGCCAGAGCGTCCCCCTGATCCACATGCTGGCCCTTATCCACCAAAGGCCGCTGATTGATACAGGTGGCCTGGTTGCTCCGCATGAACTTGATGAGCTTGTAGCGATCCACCTCGCCATCGTCGGTCTGTACGGTGATGGACTTGGCGGTAACGTCCACCACGGTGCCCGGCCGCTTGGCCAGGATCACCATGCCGGAATCCCGGGCGGCCTTGTATTCCATCCCGGTACCCACGATGGGCACCTGGGGATTCAAAAGGGGCACCGCCTGGCGCTGCATGTTACTGCCCATCAGAGCCCGGTTGGCGTCGTCGTTCTCCAGGAAGGGGATCATGGCGGTGGCCACGGAAACCAGCTGCTTGGGGGAAACATCCATCAAATCGATGTTCTCCCGATCCTCCTCACCGATAAAATCCTGATACCGGGAGGTAACCCGCTCATGGATGAACTTCCCGTTCTCATCCACGGCCTCGTTGGCCTGGGCTACGATGAACTCATCCTCCTGGTCGGCGGTGAGATAGATGATCTCGTCGGTGACAATGCCCTTCCCCTTGATGACCTTCCGATAGGGGGACTCGATAAATCCGTACTCGTTGACCCGGGCATAGGTGGACAGGGAGCCGATCAACCCAATGTTGGGGCCTTCCGGGGTCTCAATGGGACACATCCGGCCATAATGGCTGTGGTGCACGTCCCGAACCTCAAAGCTGGCCCGTTCCCGGTTGAGACCTCCCGGCCCCAAGGCGGACAGACGCCGCTTGTGGGTCAGCTCCGCCAACAGGTTGGTCTGATCCATAAACTGGGATAGCTGGCTCGAACCGAAGAACTCCTTGATGGCGGCGGAAACCGGCCGGATGTTGATCAGATTGCTGGGGGTGGCGGTCTCCATATCCTGGATGCTCATCCGCTCCCGAACCACCCGCTCCAGGCGGCTCAGGCCCACCCGGATCTGGTTCTGCATCAGCTCGCCCACGCTGCGAAGCCGCCGGTTGCCCAGATGGTCGATATCGTCGGTGGTGCCAATGCCGTAGCTAAGGCCCATGAGGTAGTTCAAGGTGGCAAGCACATCGTCGGGATGGATGTGCTTGGGCATGAGCAGATCCACGTTCTGCTTCAAAACGGCCCGCAGCTCCGCCTCGGTCCAATCGTCCCGCTCGGAGTAAAGCTCCATAAAGGTGGGGAAATGGGCCTTCTCCATGATGCCCACCTCCTTCACGTCGAAGCCCGCAAAGGGGGTCAGATCCACAAAGTTGTTGCCAAAGATCTTGACGGTCTCCTCCCCCGCCCGAACCAACGCCTCGTTGGCGCCGGTGGCGCTGATCTCGGCAGCCCGCTCCCGGGAGATGGTCTCCCCGGCCTCCGCCAACACTTCGCCGGTATAGGGATTGACCAAATCGGCAGCCAGAACCTGCCCGGTCAGACGGGCGGCCAGGTCCAGCTTCTTGTTGAGCTTATACCGGCCCACCCGGGCCAGGTCATAGCGCTTGGGATCAAAGAACAGGGAATCCACGATCTGCCGGGCGGATTCCTCAGCGGGGGGCTCGCCGGGCCGCAGCCGCTTATAGATCTCGATGAGACCCTCAGCGGAGGTCTTGGCCACGTCCTTAACCATGGTATTGAGGAGCATCCGGTTCTCGCCGAATTTCTCAATGATCTCCTCGTCGGTGCCGCAGCCCATGGCCCGGGCGATGACGGTGAGGGGCAGCTTCCGGGTCCGGTCCACCCGTACCCACATACAGTCGTTGCTGTCCATCTCATACTCCAGCCAGGCGCCCCGGTTGGGGATCACGGTGGCGGAATAGAGCTGCTTGCCGCTTTTGTCGGTGGTCACGTCATAGTACACCCCGGGGCTGCGGACCAGCTGGCTGACGATGACCCGCTCGGCGCCGTTGATGATGAAGGTCCCCTGCTCGGTCATCAGGGGGAAGTCCCCCATAAAGACCTCCTGCTCCTTCACCTCGCCGGTCTCCTTGTTGATCAGGCGAACCAGAACCCGCAGAGGTGCGGCGTAGTTCACGTCCCGCTCCTTGCACTCCTCCACGGAGTACTTGGGGGTCTTCTCCAGGGTATAGTCTACGAATTCCAGCAGTAGATTTTCAGAATAGTCGGTGATGGGAGAGATGTCGGCAAACACCTCTTTTAGATCTTGTTCCAGGAATTTGTTGTAGGAGTTTTTTTGGATTTCAATAAAATCCGGCATTTGCAGAACTTCCTCGATGCGAGAAAAGCTCATTTTCTTCCGCTTGCCCAATTCGATCTCATGGACCATACTGCGCGTCACTCCCAATCTTAAGTTGCTTTTGCCAGCAATCGCCGTGAAAACATGGCTATTGCAATAACCCTTCGCATATTGTAGAATGTACCCAGGAAATCGGCCGGGGCTGATTCCCATTTGGGGAACGGACCCATCCGGAACGCAAAGTGTAGGCAATATATTAAATTATCATAACATCCACCCGTTGTCAATCGATTTTCGGGTAGGGTGTCTATTTTTTTGTAGCTTTTTGTTCCAATGATTCCCATGCCGCCCCCAATCCAATCAACCGGAACGCCGTAACCCAGAGCGCAGCCAGGCTTACAGCGGAAACTCCCACAGCGTCAGTCTCCCTGCAAAAAGCCGGTAGAAGCTGGGCGCCTACGGCAAACGTCCCCATCCCCAGAAGAAAAAAGGGAAGGAGTACTCCTTCCCTTTTTTGACTTCTTGCTGCTATGCCACCACCCGGGCAAAGATCATGCGCCCCGCGCCGGTCTGGAGCACGCTGGTGATGGAAACGTCCACCGTCTGGCCGATGCGCTTGCTCCCGCCATCCACCACGATCATGGTACCGTCGTCCAGGTAGGCCAGCCCCTGGCCAGCCTCCTTCCCCTCCCGGATGATCTGGGTATTGAGGATCTCCCCAGGCATAGCGGGGGTTTTCACCGCCGTAGCCAGGGCGTTGATGTTGATGACCCCCACGTTCTTTACGGTCGCCACCTTGTTGAGATTGAGATCATTGGTGATGATCTTTCCCTTCATGTCGCTGGCCAAGCGGATGAGCTTCTCGTCCACCTCAATCCCCTCGTAGTCCTTGTCGCTGACCACCACATTGGGGAATTCCTGCTGCAGCTGGGACAGGATATCCAACCCCCTTCTGCCCTTTTGCCGGCGGAGGGAGTCAGAGCTATCGGCAATGTGCCGCAGCTCCCCCAGCACAAACTCCGGGATAACGATCCGCCCGTCGATGATGCCAGTCTTCGCCACGTCGTAGATGCGCCCGTCGATGATGGCGCTGGTATCCAAAATCTTGGGGGGGACGTTCCGGTCCTGGCGGCTGGCCTTCTGCTTGCGCTCGCCCGATTGCTTGGCCGCCACGGCCTCCGTCATGCTCCCCAGCTCCCCCTTCCGTTTTAGGGCCACGTCAACGCCCAGATAGGCCATGACCAGGTAAACCACAATGGAAAGCGGAGTGGATAGCCAAGGGATGGGAATTTGGTTGATGAGGGTAGAGAGTAGTAATGCAATGATAAGTCCGACGATAAGACCCACACTTGCAAACACCACATCCTTTGTAGGGATCTTGGACATCTGGGCGTCCAGCACCGCGCCGATCTTCCGCACCAGCGCCTCCAGCTTGGGATAGATGATGTAGAAAAACAGGCCGCCGATGACCCCCGCAATGAAGTACGCGCCCACCAGCATCCAGCCCGTAAGCCACGGGATCTCATGGACCACGCCAATGGCGGTCAAAAGGCTGATAACCCCTACAAAGATCCCAATGCCGGCAAACACGCCCAAGGTCGCTACAAGTAGCCGTATCACTCGATTCAATTCTTTCACCTCCTCTCTAGAACAACTCAAGTTTAGACTATCATATTTCCCCAAAGAAAAAAAGGCGGCAAGGCAAAATGTACCATTTCCGCCATACTTTCTTCAGGCTTTCTTCATATCTGTTCTCCATCCTTCCGTCCCTTTCGCAGCGTGGCCGCAAGGGCAGCGGAAACGTCCTTTGCAAAGAGCAGTCGGATCTGGGGAAAATCCTCCTTTTTGACGCCCCGGGTAGGGGGCAGCACCACGGTGGAAAATCCCAGCCGGGCGCACTCCTGGATTCGGCGTTCCATCTGGCTCACATGGCGGATCTCCCCCGATAGGCCCACCTCTCCGATGAACACCGTATCCTCCAATAGAGGCATGTCCAGGGCTGCGGACGCAAGGGCTGCAATCACCGCCAGATCCCCCGAGGGCTCCGCCATCCGCATGCCGCCTACAGCGTTCATATAGACGTCCCTGCTGGCAAGGGAGATTCCCGCCCGCCGCTCCAGCACGGCGATCATCAGCACCATGCGGTTAAACTCCACCCCCTGGCACATCCGCCGGGGATTGCCGTAGCTGGTGTCGGTAACCAGAGCCTGCACCTCGCACATCATGGGGCGGGAGCCCTCCACGCTGCAGGTCACCGATACCCCCGCTACCCCCCGGGTCATGGAGGAAAGCATGTAGGCGGAGGCGTCCTCCACCGCCACCATGCCGCCGGCCTGCATCTCAAAGATCCCAATCTCGTTGGTGGAGCCAAAGCGGTTCTTCACCGCCCGCAGCACCCGAAGGGTACTCTGCCGCTCCCCTTCAAAGTACAGCACCGTATCCACCATATGCTCCAGCACCCGGGGCCCCGCGATGGCCCCTTCCTTAGTAACGTGTCCCACAAAGATGAGATAGAACCCCGTCTCCTTGGCCAAACTCATGAGGTAGGCGGCGCTCTCCCGCACCTGGGCCACGCTGCCCGGCGCCGAGGTGATGGTGTCCAGATAAATGGTTTGAATGGAGTCAATGACCACCACCTGGGGCCCAATCTTCTCGATGCTGTCCCGGATGGCGGACACCAGGGTTTCGGCCAACACAAATAGCTCCTCCCCCGCCACCCCCAGACGGCGGGCCCGAAGGCTCACCTGGCGGACGGATTCCTCCCCCGATACATACAGCACCCGTTTCCCCGAAAGGGACAGGCTGTCACAGGCCTGCAGCAAGAGGGTGGACTTCCCCACGCCGGGCTCGCCTCCCAGCAGCAGGACGCCTCCCTCAATGTATCCGCCCCCCAACACCCGATCCAATTCCGCGATCCCGGTGGGGATATGGGGCACCTCTTCCCCCGTCACGTCCTTGATGGGGACGGGGGCGGCGGGCACTCTCCCCATGGAGGCGCCCCGGCGGTCGGGGGCGGCGGGAGCCGCAGCCTGCTGCTCCACCATGGTGTTCCAGGAGCCGCAGCCGCTGCACCGACCCATCCACTTTCCCGACTCATATCCGCATTCCGTGCATACAAACACCGTTTTTGCTTTCGCCATCGTCTCAGTCCAATACCGCGTATTTTAGAATATCCCGTTCCCGAACCTCGTCGGTGATGTTAAACCAGGCCACGCCATGCTCCCCCACGTCCCCAAGGAAGCAGTATTCCCCCACCGGGGAAACCCGGCAAAGGGTGTCGGTCCGAAAGAAATAGGCCCAGACCACGCCGCCCTGGGTAAAGGCCAGAAAGTTCTCTCCCAGCCCAAATCCCTGAACCCCCTCGGCGATCTTTTTCGGCCGATTGCCTTCCACCGAAAGGTACAGCCCCGCCCCGTCTGCAAGGCTGCTGTCCATCCAGGCCCGGGCCCTGCCGTTGGTCACCGGACTGTATACAAACATTTCCGGGAAATAGGTCTCGGGAGCGGTTCTGCTGCCATCCAGGGGTAGCATCTTTAAAACGCCCAGAGCGCTGTCCTCGGTACGGTCAGGATCCGGCTCGGCCCAAACCACCTCGCCGCCGCCCACTCCAGGCGCGGACAGGCCAAAAGGGGAGTCGGAAAACACCGCCAGGGTGGTCAGCTCCAGGGTCTCGATATCCATCAGGTAAAGCTTCTCGGTCACGTTCCCCGTCCGCTCCATCCATACGGCAAACCCGCCGCAGACCCGTACCTGGGGCCAGCCGTAGGGCACCCGCATCAGCTCTTTTACCGCTTGGGTCTCCCGGTTATAGGCGTAGATATTGCCACCGCCCGCGTCCTTGCTGTCAAAATAGACGACATACTGGGCGTTGACGTCCAGGGACAAAATGCCGTCGTTCTTCGCCTGAATGCCCTCCACCCGGGTGGTCTCCTTGGTCATGATGTTATGGACGTTGATGGCCACCAAGGTCTTGCCGGTGCCATCCATCCCTCCGGGGAAGAAGATCTCGTCTCCCAGGATGGCGGGATCCCCAATGCTGCGATTGTTGCCGGTAAGCAGCACCTCACGGGACTTATCCGATAGATCCACCACGGGAGAGGCGCTCTGAAGGGGCAGCACGTTTTCCCCAATATCCGATTGAAACAGCCCTCCAATCCAAGGCACCACAAACCGCAGAACCAAAAACAGCGCTAGGCCCGCCGCCAGAACACACATCCCTAGAAGGACAAAGGGCCACCAGGGCCGGGACCGCCACCAGCCCCGGGGACGATAGGGCCGGTCAAGCCGTCTCATGGCGCTTCTCCAACTGGCAGACGGCCAGAGCGCAGATCCCCTCTTCCCGGCCGGCAAACCCCATGCCCTCGGTGGTGGTGGCCTTTAGGTTGATGCGGTCCCCCCGGCAGCCCAAAGCCGCCGCCAGACGCTCCCGCATGGCCGAAAAATAGGGGGACAGCTTGGGGGCCTGGGCCACGACGGTGCAGTCCAGGTTCACCAGCCCATACCCCTCTTCCGCCGCCAGCTCCCAAACCCGGCGCAAAAGCGCCACGCTGTCAGCATCCTTGTAAGCGGGATCGTTGTCGGGAAAATGCACGCCGATGTCCCGCAGCCCGGCCGCCCCCAGGATGGCGTCCATCACCGCATGCGTCAGTACGTCGGCGTCGGAATGCCCCAACAGCCCCAAGGGATGGGCAATCTCCACCCCTCCAAGGATCAGCTTCCGGTCCGGCGTCAGCCGGTGGGCGTCAAAGCCCATGCCCACGCTCATGGACGGCCTCCTAGCTGAGCCGCCGGTACATGGACGCAGCGTCCTCCTTGAGGGCGTGTTCCTGTACCGACAGCACCTCATAGCGGGTGGTCTCCCCCTTAAAGGTGATGGCAATGGTATCGCCGATCTTCACCCGATCCCCAGGCTTGGCGGGCTTTCCGTTCAACTCAATCTTCTGGGCGTCACAGGCGGCGTTGGCAACGGTACGCCGCTTGATCAGCCGGCTAACCTTCAAAAACTTATCGATTCTCATATCCGTCTCCTTTGATTTCATTTCATTATACCATGGCGGCCATGGGCCCGGCAGAGGGGATTTGCGAGAAATAAAAAAAGGATGCAGAGATTCGCCCCGCATCCCAAACAGTTGATTTTCTTATTTGATGCTGTCCTTCAGAGCCTTGCCCGCTTTGAACACAGGGGACTTGCTGGCCGCGATGGTGATGGGCTGCTTGGTGGCAGGGTTGATCCCAGCGCGCTCGGCCCGCTCCTTTACCTCAAAGTTGCCGAAGCCCATGATCTGAACCTTATCGCCGGCCTTCAGCGTATCGGTGATCACTTCGATCATCGCGTTCACGGCCTTATCGGCATCCTTCTTGGTCAATTCGCTCTTCTCCGCCACAGCGGCAATAAACTGAGTTTTATTCACTAGAACTACCTCCTATGCTTTTCCCTTGCGGGCAAGTCTAAAAATTGGCTTTTGGCTTGTACAACAGATTTTCCTGTAAAACGTCCCGATTGTCAAGCCTCTTTTCTCATTTCCTACGGAATTGTTGCAAATCAGTGCTTTTTTGCCCGTTCCCATAGGGCGTCCATCTGGTCCAGGTCCATCTCTTTCAGAGATTTCCCCTCTTCCGCCGCCATGGATTCCATGGCAAGAAACCGGCTTTTGAACTTCTCGCAGGTGAGGAATAGAGCGGTGTCCCCATCCAACCCCATGAGCCGGATCACGTTGACGCAGGCAAAGAGCAGATCTCCCGCCTCCGCCAGGGCCTCCTCCTTCCTGCCCCCGTCAAAGGCCTCCGTCAGCTCCAAAAGCTCCTCCCGTACCTTTTCGGCGGCGGGGCGGTAATCCTCCCAATCGAATCCCCACCGAGCGGCTTTTTTCTGGATCTCCTCGGCCATCTTCAGGGGAGGAAGGCCTTTTCCCACATCGGCAAGATAGCTTTTCTGCCCCTCTTGTCCCCGCTCTCTGCGTTTGATCTCCTCCCAGTTGTCCAACACCTCCCCGGTGCTGGACACCGCCACATCGCCGAACACATGGGGATGCCGGCGCATCATCTTCTGGCAGATACCCGTGGCCACATCGGTGATATCGTATTCCCCGTGCTCCTCGCCGATGACGGCATGCAGGGCGATCTGTAACAGCAAATCGCCAAACTCCTCCGCCATATGGAAGGGATCCCCCTCCTGAATGGCTCCCAGCACCTCATAGGCCTCCTCCAGCAGATTGCGCCGGAGGCTGTCATGGGTCTGCTCCCGATCCCACGGGCATCCCTCGGGGCTCCGCAGGATGCGGCAGACCTCGATGAGGTCCTCCATGGCAAAACGCTCCTTTTCCCGAAGCTCCAGCCGGGGCACCACGAGCGTGCAGAACGGGGTAAAGGCCCGGGGACGATCCAGCTCCACCAGCGGGATCTCCTCCACGCCGTTCCCCTCTAAAGGATCCGAGAGATATACCCGGTGGTCATGGGGATAGGCCTCCAAAAGGGCCAGCTTGGCCATGCCCGCCCGGAGAGGGCTGTTGACCTCTGGGATCACCAGATCCATGCCGCTGTTTGCGGTAAGGCCCTCCTTTTTCAAATCATCGGTAACCCGAAGCCCCCGTTCCGGCACCACGCCCGCCTCCGCCAGCGCCAGGGTGGCCAGGGAAGGACCGGGGAGCACACCCACGGCAATCCCTTCCCGCCGGGCAACGGAGAGGAGCTGGGCCGCGGCGGCGTTGTCCCCCGCGCCGTCCCCCGCCACACAGAGGGCCACCTCCCCCTTTTCCGCGGCTTCCAGCGCCATGCGAACCACCCGATCGTTGAAGGCGGCAAAATTCTGACTGCTCTCATAGAGCTCATCTAGGTACCGCCCTCCTACAGCCTCCTGAATTCCGCGAAACCCGGGATACGCCTGGGTCTGCAAGAGGATCTCAGCGCAGCCCTTCAGCCTTTCCAAGACCTGGGGCTCCACCCCCTGGGCGCTGCCCATTCCCACAATGGTAATTCCCATATCGCTACCTCCAAATCCCCATGCGGCGCATGTAGTAATCCAGCTTGGAGCCGCCGGGCAGCAGCTTGGCGTCAGCGGGCTGGAGCGCCCGTACCAGCAACACCATGCCGATGTAAACCAGGCCGGCCAGGCCGATGCTCATTAGGGTCCCGATGGTATAGGACATCTTCATCCCGATCAGCCGGTAAGCAAAGTACGCCACCACGCCCATGGCCGTCGTAGCGGCGGCGGGCCGAAGCAGCATATCCACGAAATGGAACCGCAGATGCAGATGGCGGAAAACGTAGATCACGTTAAAGGACGCCGCGGTGATAAAGCAACAGACGGTGCCGATGGGCGCCCCCAGAATGTTGATCTCGGGGATACGCAGCAGGATAAAGCTGACGATGATCTTCACAATGCCCCCGCACAGCATGCTGATGACGGGAATGTTGGGCCGGCCCATGCCCTGGAGGATGCCGTTGCTGGTCTGAACCAAGGTCATGAAGAACAGCCCGATGGACAGCACCTTCATCATCTGACCGGCAATCAGCAGCTCAGGGGTTCCCCTCAGGGAGCTGTACAGCACGCCGATGATGGGCTCGCCCAGCAGGAACAGCCCCACGCTGCAGGGCATGCCGATGAGCACCGCCAGTTTCAGGCCAATGGTAGCGTTCTGCTGGGCCTGGCGGCGGTTTCGCAGGGCGATGGCGTTGGCGATGGCGGGCACCAAGCTCATCTGCATGGCCATGGAAAGGATCCCCGGCATGTTGACCACCGGCGTCACATAGCCGGTAAGGATGCCAAAGTGCCCGGCGGCCACCTCCTGGCTGAAGCCCAGGGATTTTAAGATGTTCACCACCATACCGTTGTCGATGAGCATGACGATGGGCATGATGCTGGCGCCGATGGTGATGGGTACGGCAATGCGGAGCAGGCGGTTTACCACCGTCCGGTGCTGTTCAAACTTCCGGACCCGGGGGCTGGTCCGGATCTGGTATTTGATCTCCTTTTTCTTTACGTTGTATAGGACGTTCATGTAGATCATGGCGCAAAGCTCGCTGCCGGTAACGCCCAGCACCGCGCCTACGGCGCCGGCCAGGGCTCCGTTTGCGGACATCAGCTTGGCACAGACCACGCCCACCACCAGCTTTGCAACCTGCTCAATCACCTGGCTTGTGGCGGTAGGGGTCATCTGCTGAAGCCCCTGGAAATATCCACGATAGGCCGAGATGATGGATACAAACAACAGCGAGGGCGCGATCACCCGGATGGTGGCCGCCGCTTCGGGGATGCCCTGTAAGCTGGAGATCAATCCCGCTCCCAGGAACATCACAAGGGAGGTGGAAACCCCGATGACCAGCAGCATCTTGAAGGCCACCTGGAAGATATAGTGGGCATTGCGGTAGTCCCCCATGGCGGCCCGCTCGGCCACCAGCTTGCTGATGGCGGTGGGAATGCCCGCGGAGGAAACCACCAGCAGCGCCGAATAGATGGGATAGGCGATCTGGTAATAGGCGATACCGGTGGTGCCGATGATCCCCGCCAGGGGAATGCGGTACACCGCGCCCAGGATTTTGCATATAATGCCGGCGCCGGCCAGAATGGCCGCGCCCTTGGCAAAGGAATTCTTCTTCATGGGTATTCCTCCCTTTAAGACATAATTATAGCAAAAGCGGCCCAAACTTAATACCCATAATCTAAAATCGCCCAGAGCCCGCTATCCTATATTGATACGCCGGCCCCAAAGGAAAAAGTCCCGGCGGCGCCCATTGCGCGCCGAGGCCTCCTCATGTACAATATCCCCTAAAAGGAGATGCCGCTATGCCGTTGATTCGTCCCGCCACCCCCAAGGATGCTGCCACCATGAGCCACATCCACGCCCTGTCCTGGAAAGCCGCGTACGGGGATATCCTGCCCCAGGCCTACCTCAGCCAGCTCCCACAGGAGCACTGGGTCCCCTTCTTTCTTCATAATCTGGGGAAGAACGGATTCAAAGCCTATCTCAGCATTTTGAAGGGGCAGGCCGTGGGCTGTGTTACCTTCGGGCCCGGCCGCAGGGAGATCCAGGGCGCACGCCAGGAAGGGGACTGGGGCGAAATCTATTCCCTCTATATCCTGCCGGAATATACCGGCCAGGGGCAGGGAAAGGCCCTTTTGCAGCATGCTCTCCGTCAAATGAAAGATGCCGGTCAAAAGGGCTGCTACCTCTGGGTGCTTCAGGAAAACCGGGATGCCCGGGGATTCTACCATGCCATGGGCTTTCAGAACGATCTGGTCCCCAGCGTCTTCACCCTGATGGACCGGGAGATCACCGACCTTCGCTATTCCAAGGCTTTCTCCCCCGCCGGCAGAGAACCAGGCGCTTTGGATGCTTCAGCCCATCGGCGCCCGTGGGACGACGGGGACCCCCGCTCATAAAAATCAACTCTATGTAAAAAACAGTAAAAGGACACCAAATGGTGTCCTTTTTCCGTCTGCAAGGCCGTCCCCGCCGATACGGGGCACCGGCACGCTTACGCTGCGCAGCCGGCCCTTCTATCCTTACTATATAAGGGAGAGCCTCTCCCCCCGCTCACTGCTCCGGGGAGGGGCTCTCCCCCCTCAGGGCCCGGTTGGTATCATCCAGCTCCTGCTGCTGGGCCTGGAAAAAGGCCTCCCATTCCGCCAGTCCATCCCCCACGATGGCCATGGTGCGGTCGTAGGATTTTTCCGCGTCCCGTACTCCGTTGGAGCTGTTCCCAAGGCCCAGTTCCCCGCTCCAGTCCTCCGTTCCCTTATCCAGGGGAACGATCTGGTACACCTTTCGCCCATCCTGGGTGTAAAGATGCACCCAGGTAGGCAGGATCTCCCCGCCGGTGACCCGGACGGATCCGTCGGAATACTTGGTAAAGGTAAAGGTTACAAACATCCCATCCTCGGTATGTCCCGTCTTGATGTCGTCCATCTGGGCAATCCGCTGATTGGACACCGCGTTGCCCATGGAGTAGACGCACAGGGTGGATTTTCCCGAAACCTCCGATTCGATTACCGTCACGGGCTGCACCACATGGGGATGGCACCCCACGATGACGTCGATGCCCAAATCGCTGAGCTTCTGAGCCATGGCCTCCTGGGTTTTGTTCTGCTGGATGTGATACTCATCCCCCCAGTGGATGTAGGCCACCAGGGCCTCCGCTCCCTCCGCCTTCATGTTGGCGATATCTTCGGCCATATCGTCATAGAACTCGTCCAGCCGGTCGTAGGCGAACATGTTGATCAGCTGGCTGCTGTCGGTGGTGCAGGGGATGGCGTTGATGGATTTCCTTCCATCCGCCAGATAGGCTCCATGGGTATAGCTCACCATGCCCACCTTGATGCCGTTGATGCTCTGCACCCGGTAGTTCTTATCGGTAACCTGGGTCCGGGTGCCGGTATAGGGCAGTCCCTTTTCGGTCAGCACCTGGGTGGTCCGCACCATGCCGTTCTCCCCCGAATCGTTGGCATGGTTGTTGGCAGTGGTCACCAAATCAAAGCCGGCGGTGAGGATGCTGTCCACCAGGCTGTCGGGCGTCCGGAAGGTGGGATACCCCTGGTACTTGCTCCCCGGCAGGGTCAGTTCCAAATTGATGGTGGCAAAATCCACGGCGTTCACATAGGGTGCCAGCACCGAAAAGATGTTGTCAAAGCGGTAGCTCCCGTCCGACTGCTTGGTCGCCGTCAGGATGGGACTATGGATTAGAATATCCCCGGTGTTGCCCAGGGTAGCAGTGGCAACGGGGCGGATGGTCAAATCCGGGGTAGGGGTAGGTGTCACATCCCCGCCCACCGGCTGGGAGCCCGGCTCTTGTCCCCCCCTCAAATGCAGGCCGATGGCCACCCCGGCCAGCACCAGGATCATCACCGCAATGACAACCGCAAACCGGCGGCGGTTCCGCCGGGCAGAATGATTCATATGCATACCTCCATGGGAGTTGGTCTCTTTAAAATTGTACCGACAAACCATTTGGAACACAAGGAGTTTTCTTCTCTTTCCATCATTCGTCCAAAATTTTCAAGGGAAATACAGAAAATGGTAATAGGGAAATAAGGATATGCAGGAAATGAAAGGATTGATAATTTTTTAACAATCCTGTTGACTTTTCAAAATGGCCTTGCTACAATGAGCACAGACCGGAGATTGATAATTATTTAACAAACTATCCCAATGCCACCAAAGGACGGCGGACCCTGCGTCCGCGAGTCCATAAAATTTTATGAGAAGGATGGACGCTATCATGGAAAAAAACGTAAAATCCAAAGCCGTTGCACCCAAACTGGTGGAAACCGCTGAGGACCTCGCCGCCAAGATCGCTGAGGTACGGGAAGCCCAAAGAATTTTCGCCAATTATACCCAGGAGCAGGTGGACAAAATCTTCTTTGCCGCCGCCATGGCCGCCAATAAGGCCCGGATTCCCCTGGCCAAGATGGCCGTAGCCGAGACCGGCATGGGCATCGTAGAGGATAAGGTCATCAAAAACCACTACGCCTCCGAATACATCTATAACGCCTACCGGGATACCAAAACCTGCGGCGTCATCGAGGAGGACGCCTCCTACGCCTTTAAGAAGGTAGCCGAGCCCGTGGGCCTGGTGGCCGCGGTCATTCCCACCACCAACCCCACCTCCACCGCCATCTTCAAGACTCTGATCTCCCTGAAGACCCGGAACGGCATCATCATCAGCCCCCATCCCCGGGCCAAAGGTTGCACCATCGAGGCCAGCCGGATCGTCCTGGAGGCCGCCGTGGCTGCCGGCGCACCCGCTGGCATCATCGGATGGATCGACGTGCCCTCCCTGGAGCTCACCAACATGCTGATGCAGGAGGCGGACATCATCCTAGCCACCGGTGGTCCCGGCATGGTGAAAGCCGCTTATAGCTCCGGCAAGCCCGCCATCGGCGTAGGCCCCGGCAACGTGCCCGCCATCATCGATGACAGCGCCGATATCACCATGGCCGTCAACTCCATCATCCATAGCAAAACCTTTGATAACGGCATGATCTGCGCCAGCGAGCAGTCCGTGATCATTCTGGAATCCGTCTACAACAAGGTTCGCAAAGAGTTTGCCGACCGGGGATGCCATATCCTCAAGGCCGCCGAACTGGATAAGGTCCGTGCCATCATCCTCAACGATGCCGGCGCCGTCAACGCCAAGATCGTAGGCCAGAGCGCCCACACCATCGCGGCGCTTGCCGGGGTGGAGGTTCCCGAGGACGCCAAGATCCTCATCGGCGAGGTCACCAGCGTGGATGTAGCCGAGCCCTTCGCCCATGAGAAATTGTCCCCCGTGCTGGCCATGTACAAGGCCAAGGACTTCGACGACGCTGTGGCCAAGGCCGAGCAGCTAGTTGCGGACGGCGGGTACGGCCACTCCTCCTCCATCTATATCGATGTGGTGACTGGCCAGGAGAAGCTGGAGAAGTTCGAGCACGCCATGAAGACCTGCCGGATCCTCATCAATACCCCCAGCAGCCAGGGCGGCATTGGCGACCTGTACAACTTCAAACTCAAGCCCTCCCTGACCCTGGGCTGCGGTTCCTGGGGCGGCAACTCGGTATCCGAGAACGTGGGCGTCAAACATCTGATCAACATCAAAACCGTGGCCGAGAGGAGAGAGAATATGCTTTGGTTCAGAGCCCCCAGTAAGGTTTATTTCAAACGCGGATGCTTGCCGGTGGCCCTCAATGAGCTGAAGAACGTGATGGGCAAAAAGCGCGCCTTCATCGTAACCGACTCCTTCCTGTTCCAGAACGGCTATACCAAGCCCATCACCGACCGGCTGGATGCCATGGGCATCGTGCACACCACCTTCTTCGATGTAGCGCCCGATCCCACCCTGGGCTGCGCCAAGGCCGGTGCTGCCGCCATGCAGGACTTCCAGCCCGACTGCATCATCGCCATCGGCGGCGGCTCCGCCATGGACGCCGGTAAGATCATGTGGACCATGTATGAGCACCCCGGCGTAGACTTCATGGACCTTGCCATGCGGTTTATGGACATCCGGAAGCGGGTCTACACCTTCCCCAAGATGGGTGAAAAGGCCGCCTTTATCGCCATCCCCACCACCGCTGGTACCGGCTCCGAGGTAACCCCCTTCGCCATCATCACCGACGAGGCTTCCGGCGTGAAGTACCCCATCGCCGACTACGAGCTGCTGCCCACCATGGCCATCGTGGACGCCGACATGATGATGAATATGCCCAAGAGCCTGACGGCCGCCTCCGGCATCGACGTTCTGACCCACGCCCTTGAGGCCTATGCCGCCATGCTGGCCACCGATTATACCGACGGCCTGGCCTTAAAGGCCATGAAGCTGGTCATGAACTACCTGCCCCGGGCCTATGAGAACGGCGCCGAGGATCCCGAAGCCCGTGAGAAGATGGCCGACGCCGCCACCATGGCCGGCATGGCCTTCGCCAACGCCTTCCTGGGCGTATGCCACTCCATGGCTCACAAGCTGGGCGCCTTCCATCACCTGCCCCACGGCATCGCCAACGCCATGCTTTTGACCGAGGTGCTGCGGTACAACGCCGATCCCAAGCCCCGTAAGATGGGCACCTTCCCCCAGTACGAGTATCCCCACACCCTGGAGCGCTACGCCGAGTGCGCTGACTTCATGGGCATCAAGGGAAAGAACAACGAGGAGAAGCTGGAGAACCTCATCGCCGCCATCGAGGATCTGAAGTCCAAGATCGGCATCCGCAAATGCATCCGCGACTACGGCGTCAAGGAGGAGGATTTCCTCGCCACGCTGGACGAGATGGTGGAGCAGGCCTTCGACGACCAGTGCACCGGCGCCAACCCCCGGTATCCCCTTATGAGCGAGCTCAAGGAGATGTACCTGCGGGCCTACTACGGAAAATAAACCCCAATATCCCGGTGTCCCTACACGGAAAAAGGAAGCCCCCCACCATGGGGCTTCCTTTGTTTATACACGCGTGGCCGCCCACCATTAAAAAAACAGCCCCTTTAAGGGGCTGTTTTTTTAATGCTCCATCTGCTTTCCTAGGAAGATGGCGGCGGTACTGGCCACCTTGGCCTCCACCTCCCCAAACTCCTTGTTGCCGTTCCGGTTGAGGATGACCACCGCGCCGATGGCCTCCCCCTGGGATAGGATCGGGCAGATGATCTGGGCCTGATAGGCGCCGCCGTCGCTCTCCATCTCCAGGATGGCCACGGGTTTGTTGCCCGATTCCCGGCCGGTAATATACACCGTCCGCTGGGCCATCATGTTCTCCACATCCCGGGAGATGCTCCTGTCCATATACTCCTTTTTGCCGCTTCCCGCCGCGGCGATGACCATATCGCTGTCGCAGATCAACGCCGTTTGGTCCAGCGTCTTATAGATGGATTCCGCGTACTCCTGCGCGAATTCCCCCATCTCCCCGATGGGAGAATATTTTCTCAAAATGACCCCGCCTTCTCGGTCGGTAAAGATCTCCAAGGGGTCCCCTTCCCGGATCCGCATGGTGCGGCGGATTTCCTTGGGGATTACCACCCTGCCCAGATCGTCGATCCGTCTAACAATGCCGGTTGCTTTCATTCCCTTTCCTCCCTAAATGCTACTTGCCCTGTTAGTATTTGAAAGGGTTGGAATTTTATGCGCCCACGGCATCCAGTCAAAATGGATGCGCAAAACGTCTGAAAAGGGTTGACTTTTTCGCTCCATCACATATAATAAACATACAAACAATTAAACAATCATTTAATTATTTAATCCATTGTTAGGGGGAGCCATTACCATGAAGAAAACCTACCGTCTCAAGGATCTGGACTGCGCCAACTGCGCCGCCAAGATGGAAAATCGTATCGGCAAAATCAACGGCGTTACCTCCGCCAGCATCAGTTTTATGACCCAGAAGCTAACGCTGGAAGCCCAGGACGACCGGTTTGACGATATTCTCTCCGAGGTCAAGAAGGCGGTCAAAAAGGTGGATTCTGCCGTAGAGCTGGTGGGATAATCCTTTCCGCGCCGAGGTTGCGTCCGCCGGCCTTTTCCAGGCAATAAGGAGTCGTTACGATGAGCAAGCGTCAAAAAATCACCCTATTCCGCATTCTGGCCTCGGTGGCCGTCTGCGTCTTCCCCATGGTGTTGCCCCTGGGGGATCCCCTCCGGCTGGCCGTCTTTTTGGCCGCCTATCTGCTGGTGGGCGGCGATGTCCTTTGGGAAGCGCTGACGGGTATCCTTCACGGCCAGATCTTCGATGAGAACTTTCTCATGGCCCTGGCAACGGTGGGCGCTTTCCTATTGGGAGATTATCTGGAAGCCATGGCGGTGATGGTGTTCTACCAGGTAGGAGAGCTGTTCCAATCCTACGCCGTGGGCAAATCCCGCAAATCCATCGCCCAGCTCATGGACATCCGCCCGGACTACGCCGTGCTTCTGCGACAGGGCCAGGAGCTTCGGGTGGATCCCGAAGAGGTCCAGGTAGGGGATTCCATCATCGTCCGGCCGGGAGAGCGCATCCCACTGGACGGCGTCATCCTCGCCGGCCATAGCTCCATGGACACCTCGGCCCTGACGGGGGAATCCCTTCCCCGGGACGCGGTTCCCGGCCAGGAGGTCATCAGCGGATGCATCAACCTCACCGGTATCCTCACCATAGAGGTCACCAAGGAGTTTGGGGAATCCACCGTGGCCAAGATTTTGGACCTGGTGGAAAACGCCAGCAGCAAGAAAGCCAACGTGGAGAACTTCATCACCAAGTTTGCCCGGTACTATACCCCCACCGTGGTCATCGCCGCCGTTCTGCTTGCCCTGTCCCTGCCCCTTTTGATCCCCGGCATGGCCCTGGGAGAAAGCGTGCGGCGGGCCCTGTCCTTCCTGGTGGTCTCCTGTCCCTGCGCCCTTGTGATCTCCATTCCTCTCAGCTTCTTCGGCGGCATCGGCGGCGCCTCCAAATGCGGCGTCCTCATCAAGGGCAGCAACTACATGGAGGCCCTTGCCCGAGCGGAAGCGGTAGTCTTCGATAAAACCGGGACCCTTACCAAAGGCGCCTTTGCCGTCACCGGCGTCTATCCCGCTCCCGGCATAGAACAAAAAACCCTTTTAGAGCTGGCGGCCCATGGGGAGAATTACAGCAACCATCCCATTTCCCGCTCCATCCTGGCGGCATACGGCAAAGCCGTGGATCAGGACCGCATCGGCAGCGTGGAGGAGGTCCCCGGCAAGGGGCTCATCGCCACGGTGGACGGCCATCGCCTATACGCCGGCAACGACAAGCTCATGGAACTGGCGGGAGTGGCCTACTCCTCCCCCGATGCCGTTGGCACAGTGGTCCATCTGGCCCATGAAGGCCGGTATCTAGGCTGCATCGCCATCGCTGATCAGATCAAGGAGGACGCCAAATACGCCGTCTCCGCCCTGCGGGCAGCCGGCGTCCGGAAAACCGTAATGCTGACGGGGGACGCCGACGCCATCGGCCGCAAGGTGGCTGGAGACCTGGGGCTGGACGAGGTCTATACCCAACTGCTCCCCGCCGATAAGGTGGAGCGCATGGAATCCATCCTCAGCTCCGCCTCTGAGAAGGGCACGGTGGTCTTTGTGGGAGACGGCATCAACGATGCCCCGGTGCTGGCCCGGGCCGATGTGGGCATCGCCATGGGCGGCCTGGGCTCCGACGCTGCCATCGAGGCTGCGGATGTGGTCATTATGACCGACGAGCCCAGCCAGGTAGCCACCGCCATCAAGATCTCCAAAAAGACCCTTGCCATCGCCTGGCAGAACATTGTCTTCGCCCTGGGGGTCAAGGTCGTGGTGCTGATCCTGTCGGCCATTGGAATGGCCTCCATGTGGGCGGCGGTCTTCGCGGACGTGGGGGTATCGGTCATCGCCATCCTCAACGCCATCCGGGCACTTTCCGTAAAAAACCTTTAACTCCTCGCAAAAACCAGCGGGCTTCCCCCAGGGGAAGCCCGTTTGACGTTATGGGACCCAAGGCCTATAATAATAGAAAAACGCGGCCGTTGCCGGGAAAGGGGAATGATATGTCAGAAAAGGAACCAGCCCATATGGAGCCCCTTCCCCACGATCATGGCCAGCACACCCATGAGGTTCTGGAGCAGATGCCCACTCCGGATAGCTTTGCCAAGGTGTCCGATACCTTTTCCCTTCTTTCGGACAGCACGCGGCTCCGCATTCTATGGCTTCTATGCCACAGCGAGGAATGCGTCTACAACATCGCCGCCGCCATCGGCATGAGCGCCCCGGCGGTCTCCCACCACCTGCGGGCCCTGCGGCAGTCCGGTTTGATCGTCAACCGCCGGATCGGCAAGGAGATCCATTACACCCTAGCGGGCACCCCCGAGGCGGAGCTGGTGCACCGGATGGTGGACGATATCTTCCAAATCCAATGCCCCCGGCGCCATTGGCACCAGGAAAAGGCGCAATCCTAAAAATCTCCATCCATGGGCTTTTCGAGGCCAAACCGGGCCTAATACGGACAAATGCGGCCTTCTTTGGACGGTTGTGGATAAAAAAAGCGGGGCAAACTGCCCCGCTTTTTTTCATATCTTTATTTTACAAATTTGATCCGGTCGGGATACACCTTCACGCCTAGCTCATCGGCGTACTTCTGGATCCCCTCATCCACAGCCGTCTGCTGGGCATCCTCATCTGCCAGGGGCTGTACGATGCTCTTCACCAAATCGTAGGGCAGATCCGCCTCATCGGTGCCATACAGCAGTTTCACGATATGAACGCCAAAGTCAGACACCACGGGATCGCTGATCTGACCCGCCTCAGTAAGCTGTTGAGCAGCGTCCACAAAGGTCTCATCAAAGCCATACCCAGTGGGGGAAATCAGGTATCCGGTAATGGAGCTGGCTCCCTGCTTCATCCCGGGATCCTCCCCGTATTCCGCTAAAAGGGTGTCAAAATCCTCCCCCGCCTTTAACCTGGCCACCAAGTCCTGGGCTTTGGCCACGTTGCCGGCAGCCAGTTCATCCCGCCGGGCAAAATACTGGTTCTGCAGGGTCTCGATCCTGGCACTCTGCGCGGAGATGATGGCGTCTTTGTCGTCGATGATCTTCTGCTGGGCGGCCGCTTCCTCGGTATCCCCAGCGTCCTCCGCCGTTAGCTTGGCGGCCTCCGCTTCGCTCTTGGCGGTCTCAGCATCGCTCTTGGCGCTCTTCTCATCATCGATGGTCTCCTGAAGGGCCTCCAGCTCATCCTGCTGTTCCTCGGTAAAGGTGAACAGAATATGCTTCACCAGCTGGTATCCGCTGGCCTTGTGAAGGGTATAAGCGCCGATGAGGTCGCTGTCCCCGGTCACCACGCTCTCATAATAGGTTTCGCCGGTAATAGCGGCCTCCTTTTGGCTTTGAAGGTCCGTTTCGTACCGCGCCTTCACCTGCTCGTCGCTAGCGGTCACGTCCTTGGCCAGGGCATTCCCCAGCTTCTCCAGCTTAACCTGCTTATAGACTTCCTCCCGGTACTCCTGAAGGGTCATCCCGGTGTTTTCCAGGAAAAAGGCGTCCACCTGGGCGTCAATGTCCTCTCCTTCAGCCTGGGCATTTTCCTCGGCCGCCTCGGGGTCCTCGTCCTCCGTTAGCATGTACGCTTTGACAAACTCCACATACTGATCCACCGAAGCATCGGCCTCCGCGATCTCCTCCTCGCTAAGGGGCATGTCCCGGTCCACGATGATGGCGGCAACCTCCATCTGCATCAAATAATCCAGATAGTCCTCCAACATGGCGTCCATCTGCTCCCGGGTGGATTCCTCCATGGTCTCGTCCATTAGATCGATGCTATATCCCATAGAGGTAAAATAATCGGTAACGGTATCATAGACCTGCTGTTTTGTATAGGTCACATCCCCTACCTGTAGCACAATCTGAGCCATGTCCTTTTCTCGGTTGACCTGGCAGCCTGCCAGCATCAGCACCAGCATCCCAAGGGCCAATAGAAGCGCAAGGGTCTTTTTCATTCGGTACCTCCTAGACGGCGGTCTTTTCTAAGCCGCCGTAAATACAAGTTATTATATCCTGTCCATGTGATGAAAGCAAATCGGCAATGTGAGCGGACGGTGTCCATGGTTTGAGGCTACGCGGGAAGGGCGGACAGAAACTCCATCGTCTTTTTCAGCATCTTTCCATCGGTGGCGTTTTTCTCCGTGAGGATCAAACCAATGGGATTGGTGTTCTTAAGAGTAGCCCCTTTCCCATACTCTTCCACCGCCTGAATTAGAGCAGCTCCGTCCACCTGGGCCGTGGATGCGAACTTCATACGGCACTCTCCCCGGCGGATGGCAGCTGTAGCAACGCCATGCTGGATGCACAGCGCTTTCAGTTCCGCCACCTCTATGAGGTTCTCTACCGGACCGGGAAGAGCCCCATAGCGGTCCACCAAGGACTCCCGTACATCATTGGCGCCCGCCTGGTCCAGGATGGCGGCAATCCGCTTATATGCCGCCACCTTCTGCTCGGTGTTGCCGATATACTCCGTTGGAATAAAGGCGGGCAGGCTGGTCTCCACCGACGCATCGGCCTCCGGCTGATCCGGTTCTCCCTTTACCTCTCGAATGGCATCGGCCAACAGCTTACAATAGGTATCGTAGCCCACCTGCGCCATATGCCCGTGCTGCTCCGGCCCCAGGAGATTGCCGGCACCCCGGATCTCCAAATCCCGCATGGCGATCTTATAGCCGCTGCCCAGCTCGGTGAATTCGCTGATGGCATAAAGCCGCTTCTGGGCCGTCTCGTTCATGACTCGCTGGCCGTTATAGGTCAAATAGCAGTACCCTGGGCGGCTGCTCCGGCCCACCCGGCCCCGCAGCTGATACAGCTGGGCCAAGCCCAGCCGGTCGGCATCCACAATAAAGATGGTGTTGGCGGTTGGAATATCCAGCCCCGACTCGATGATGGTGCTGCACACCAGCACATCCACCTCCTGGTTGTAAAAGGCCATCATCGCTTTCTCCAATGGGAGTTCCCCCATTTGGCCATGGGCCATGCCAATTCGAGCCTCAGGCACCAATTCCTGCACCGATGACACAAACCGCTCCATAGTGCCCACATTGTTGTAAAGGATGTAGGTTTGCCCATTTCGATTGATCTCTCGCAGAATTGCCTGGCGCAATAATTCTCCCTCATAGGGGGCCACATAGGTGGTGACGGGGCTTCGATCCCCGATAGGGGTATGGATCACCGACATATCCCGGATGCCGATGAGGGACATTTCCAGGGTCCGGGGGATGGGGGTAGCCGTGAGGGTAAGCACATCCACCGTCTTTTTCATGTTCTTGATGGTATCCTTGTGCGCTACCCCAAACCGATGTTCCTCATCGATGATGAGCAAGCCCAGATCCCGGGGACGCACGTCCCGGCTCAGCAACCTATGGGTGCCGATGAGGATATCCACCTCTCCCGACTGAAACCGCGTGAGCACATCCTCCTGCTCCTTTTTGCTCCGAAAACGGGAAAGCACATCCACCGTAATGGGGTAGCCCTCGCACCGGGCCGAGAAGGTAGCGTAGTGCTGCTGCGCCAGGATGGTGGTGGGCACCAATACCAGCACCTGTTTGGCGTCCATCACCGCCTTAAAAGCAGCACGGATGGCCACCTCGGTCTTGCCATAGCCCACATCCCCGCACAAAAGACGATCCATGATACGAGGGCTTTCCATATCCCGTTTGATCTCCTCGATGCTCTGCTGCTGGCCCTCGGTTTCATCAAAGGGGAAAGCGGACTCGAACTCCTTCTGCCACAGGGTATCCTCCGAAAAGGCGTGACCCCGGCTGGCCTGCCGCTGGGCATACATGGCTACCAAATCAAAAGCCAGTTCCCGGACCCCTTTTCGCACCTTCTGCTTGGCCCGTTCCCATTCAGCACCGCCCATACGGCTCAGCTTAGGCTTGGCTTCATCGGACCCGATGTACCGGGTGACCCGGTTGAGCTGGTCGGCCGGAATATAGAGCTTATCCCCATCCCGATACTCGATGAGCATGAAATCCTTCTGGACCCCCGCCACCGGAATGGAGGTCAGTCCACGATAGATGCCGATGCCATGGATATCATGAACGGCATAGTCCCCTTCTTTGAGGTCAAAGGCCTCGGGAGCCGCTTCCTTTCGCTTCCGCTGGGGCGCTCGGCCCTGGCGGAAGATTTCGGCCTCGGAATACAGGATAAACCGGCCATCGGTATATTCAAATCCGGCGCCAATGGGATAGGGGGTGATGACCACCTCTCCCGGTTTCAGATCCCGGTTCAGGTCCCGGATACAGGCGCAGTCCACCCCCTTATCCAAAAGGGTTTGGTACAGGGCCTCGCAGCGCTTTTCATTTCCCAGGGCGATAGCGGTGGTATAGCCGCCCTTTTTGCGGTATTTCAACTCGTCGGCTAACAGGTCCAGCCGCCCCATAAAGGGCGTGATGGACCTGCAGGCCAGGGAGAACACATGGCCTCTGGCCCGGCGCTGTACCATGGTGGTGAACTGCACCTTTACCTGGGGCGCCGAGAGAAGCTCTCCATAGGCGGCCAGCTGATGGGAAAGAGCATCATAGGCATCAGGCCCCAGATGCGTTACAGTATCCTGAAGATCCTCATCGGAAAGGGCGGCCGCCTCCTTCATCTGGGCGGGCTCATCCAGCAAAAGGATGCCGTTCTCCCCCAGATAATCCACGGCGCAGGTTCTCCCCGATACGTAAGGCACCACCTCAGCGGCATAACCGAGATTATCCCCTCGCAGTTCCTCCATCCGCTCTTGCAGCCGGGGACTTGGATTGTGTTTTTGCTCTCGCTCCATGATGAACAGGGCATCCCGCACCATCCGGGCGTCCATAGGGGTCTCCACACAAGGGGCGATGGTCACCCCATCCTGTGGCGCAAGGCTCCGCTGAGACATAGGATCCATGGTCTTGATGGAATCCACCTCGTCCCCAAAAAAGTCCAATCGGTAGGCGCCCATGGGCGTGCACACATCCAGAATACCGCCCCGTAGGGAGAATTCCCCCAGGGCGGAAACCGCCTCCTCCCGGTGGTAGCCGCCCTGAACCAACCGGCGGATGAGGTCGTCCATGGCAAGGGTGTCCCCCTTATGGACGGTGATCTGTGATTTGCAAAAGACCGATCGAGGAGAAAGGCAGGCCCGAGCGCCATCCACCCCTGCCAGCACAAGGCAGGGCTCTCCTCCCGCTAAAGCGGTAAGGGCTTGAATCCGCAGAGCCCTTTGCTCCCGGCTGTCCACCGCCCGGGTAAAACTGAAGGCCCGGGCAGGCAGAAAATAGGTCTCTCCCGGCAGCACTGGGGACATGGCCGCGTACAGCCGCTGAGCCATGTAATCATTGGGGCAGATCAAAAGCATAGGCCGCTTCTGCTCCAAATAGGTGGTGATCACCAGAGGGATTTTGCTGATTTCGGGCATGCCGAAAACGGAGAGGGGTTCGCCGCCCCCCCTCCTTATGGCATCCTGTATCCCCGCGTACTCCGGACTTCTCCGGATGGGGTCTAAGATTCTATGATTCATGGGTGTTCTCAGCTTGTTCCTCCTTCTTTAAACGTCCCTTATGATTATACCGCTGTTGGGTGGTTTCCAGACCGTGCTCAAGAAGGCAAATGGCCGCCTCAGCGCCTTTCTTTACCCCTTGCTGAAAGGCCTCTCCATTTTCTCCGCACGGACGGCTTAAAACGTAGTCCGCCAGATCCCACTGGGGAGGCGGGCTGCCCGCGCCGATTCGAATTCGGTAGAAAGCCTGGGTACCGATCTCCTGGATGATGCTCCGCATCCCGTTATGGGTACCGGCGCTGCCATGGTCCCGCACCCGAACGGCGCCGGGCGGAAGATCGATATCGTCATACAGCACCAGGATATCCATACTGTCCACCTTATAGTAGGCCGCCAGATCCAGGACGCACTTTCCGCTGAGGTTCATATAGGTTTGGGGCTTTACCAGCATCACACGGCTGTTCCCCACCCATCCCTCGGCGGTATAGGCTTCCCGATGACACCGAAAAGACGGAAACCTCAGCTGTTTTGCCATCTCATCCAATGCAAGAAACCCCGCGTTATGCAGGGTATGCTCGTATTGCTGCCCGGGATTCCCCAGGCCAAATACCAATTTCATCTCAATAGACCTCGCGAAGCGCGCCCTTTTTCCGCTTTTCGTCAGCCCAATCCTCCTTGATATACTGCTGGCTGCGGCCCACAGAAAGAGCTCCCGCCGGAACCTCTCCCACCACCGTGGTACCCGCCGCTACATAGGCGCCGTCTCCCACGGTGCAGGGAGCCACCAGGTTTACATTACAGCCGATAAACACGCCGTCTCCCACGGTAGTCTGGTATTTCTTTAGGCCATCATAGTTGGCAAAGATGGTTCCGCAAGCGATGTTGCAATGGGCGCCCACATCGGCGTCCCCCACATAGGTCAAGTGGGGCAGCTTGGTTCCTTCCCCGATTCTGGCCTTCTTTGTCTCCACAAAATCCCCGATGTGCACGCCATCCTCCACCACGGTAGCAGGACGAAGATAGGCAAAGGGGCCAATGGTCACATCGTTGCCCACGGTGCTGTCCATGATCACGCTGTCCCGGATATGGCACCGGTCGCCCACGGTAGAGCCGTCAATCACGGTACCGGATTCGATGACGCAGTCGGCTCCAATGGCGCTTTTCCCACGGATATGGCAGCCGGGATACAGGATGGTATCCTGGCCGATAACGGCCCCGTCCTCGATGTAGGTATGGTCGGGATCCATCATAATTACCCCACCCACAAGATACCCATGATTGATGCGCCGGCGCATGATGGCCTCGGCGGCAGCTAGCTGGGCCTTATCGTTGACGCCGGAGCACTGCTGCGCGTCCACCAATAGCCCGCCCACTCGACCGGTCGCCGCCAGCATGGCGATACAGTCGGTGAGATAGTATTCCCCCTGGGCGTTGTCACAGGAGAGCTGTCCCAGACAGCGCAGAAGACTTTCAATGCGGAAGCAGTATACCGAGGAATTCACCTCCCGAATGGCCTTTTCCTCCTGGTTGGCGTCCTTTTCCTCTACGATGCGCAGGATACTGCCGGTAGTATCCCGGATCACCCGGCCGTAGCCCGTGGGATCATCGGGTTCACTGGTCAGTACCACGGCGTCCAACCGTTCCTCCTTACACATGGCATATAGCTGCCGGAGGGTGTCGGCCATAAGAAGGGGCATATCCCCCGCGAGCACTACTGCGTATCCGGATTTCCCACTCAGGTAGGGCTCCGCCATCATCACCGCATGGCCCGTTCCTTTCTGCTCTGCCTGAACCGCAAAATCCGCCCGGTCCCCCAGATGCTCCATAATGGATTCCCTGCCTACGCCCACCACCACTACGGGTTTATTTCCAGTAGCATCCTGGGCAGCGGCCACAACCCGGTCAATCATGGGTTTGCCGCAGACGGTGTGCAACACCTTGGGCCGGTTGGACTTCATCCGCTTACCATGTCCTGCCGCCATTACAATCGCCATCATATGTTCCATGGGTTTCCCACTCCAATACATAAGGATTCATCATAAGATTGTATGCGCTGAGCCCGCACCTTGTCAACCCAACGGACACGCGGCCGGATCCCCGCTGCGGCCGCCCAGGAGGGCGCTGACATGCCGTAAGAATAGCGGCTGGAGGATCGTTTGGTAACGAACAAGACACCCTGTACATCAAAAGCATGCCGATGGACCCGGGCACTGCCCGGTTGATTTCCTGGACGCCTCTGCCGTATAATAGAATGACATCAGTAGATTGGAGAGATCGTTATGCCCAACATCTTTGATTACCAGGGAAAACGGGTGCATATCATCGGCATCTGCGGAGCCAGCCTCTGTGGGGTTGCGGATATCCTCAAGGAAAATGGTTTTACCGTCACCGGATCCGATATGAAAACCACCATCTTTACCCCCTACGTGGATCGTATCGGCGTGCCCTATACCATCGGCCACAGCGAAGAGAATGTGGCGGGAGCGGACTTTGTGGTTCACAGCGCTGCCGTTCCCGAAACCAACGTGGAATTGGCCTACGCTCGGGCTCATGGCATTCCGGTACTGGAGCGTTCCGAGTGCGTTGGTCAGATCTTTGACCGGTACCAAAACAGCATCAGCGTAGCAGGCTGCCATGGAAAGACCACCATCTCCTCCCTTTTGGGCCTCATGCTTCTGCGAGGTGGCATGGATCCCACTATCCATGTAGGCGGCGTGCTCCATTATCTGGAGGATAGCGGCACTCGGGTTGGCAACAGCGATATCATGGTGTTGGAATCCTGCGAATACATGAACAGCTTTTATCACTTTAAGCCCCATATCGCCGTTCTCAACAACGTGGATGACGACCATCTGGACTTTTTTAAGGACATGAGCGACGTCTATCATTCCTTTGCCACCTTTGTGGACGGCATGGATCCGGATGGCGTCATCTTTGGCTGTATTGACGATCCCCAGGTGGTTAAGCTCATGGAGCAGTCCGGCCGAAAGACGGTTTCCTTCGGCCTCTCCGGTGGGGATTATACCGCCAAGGATATTGAATACGATGAGGTTGGCTGCGCTGCCTTCACCCCTGTTCGCCGAGGGGAGGCTTTGCCCCGGGTCAAGATCCATCTGCCGGGGGATTACAACGTGGCCAATGCTTTGGGCGCTCTTGCCGTAGCCGACTATCTGGGCTGCAGCTATGACGCCATCACCCAGTCCCTGGAGGAATACGAAGCCGCCGAGCGGCGGTTTGAGTTCCATGGCGAGCTAGATGGCGTAAAGGTGTACCACGATTTTGCCCATCATCCCAGCGCTGTCAAAGCCTGCATGCGGGCCGCCAAGATGTTCCATTACAATAAATTATGGGCCGTTTTCCAATGCAACTCCTACTCCCGGGCCTACAAACTCTTCGACCGGTTTGTGGAAGCTTTTGACCCTGCCGATACCGTCATCATATCGGAGATTTTCCCGGGACGGGAAACCGATACCGGGCTGGTCAACGGCCAGCAAATGGCCGATGCCATCACCGCTCGGGGAGGCGAGGGCATCTATATCCCGGATTTTACCGATATAGGGAAATACCTACAGGCCCATTGGCATCCTGGAGATATGGTTCTCATGGTGGGTTCCGGGGATATCAACGCTCATGTATGGAAGATCCTGAAAAAGTATTGATTTTAAAAAAACGCTTGGTACATCCAAGCGTTTTTTTATTCAAAAACAAAAAAAGCCTGCGGCAGACCGCAGGCTTTTTTACTATAGTCAGCTATCCCGCCTTCTGGGATAGATATGGGGTGTATCGTCATTCTCATCCGCTTCTGAAGCGGGCATGGATTCCTCTACTGGAACCGGTCCTTCAATGGACTGATCCTCCGCTGGAAGCTCAGCTTGATCCATAGGCACAGGTTCATCATCCAACCAGTCCTGATGCCGGTGATTCTGTCCGCCTTTGGGCCCCTTAGGCGGTTTTCCTCCCTTATGGTTGCGCACCGCAAGAAGGATCACCGCAACCAGCAAAATCAAGCAAAGGGCAGCCAGCGCAATGAATACCAGGCGCAAGGTAGGATCCCCAAAGATCTTCCCAAACAGGCCTTCTCCTTGTTCGGGCTCCGGGGTGGGCGTGGGGGCTGGCGATATTTCAGCCACCTCGCCGGCATACCGCTGAATGGTCTTTTCTACCGCATCATACTGATAGAAGCCGGTTTCTCCCTTGGCATTCATGGCGTATATCAAATAGAACTCCGGGGTGGCGTCGCTGGGTGCAGCGCTGGCATCGGGGGAAGCGGAGGCCTCAGGGCTGGCGGCGGGACTGGTCGTGACGCTAGCGCTCTGTTTTACCATTGCCCAGGCGGGAACGCTCAGACTTTCACTTACAACCAAGGTGGTTTCTTCATATCCAGCCGGCACCGCTAAGGTATCGGGCAAGGGCAGGATGATATAGCTCCCCGAGGCGCTAACCGAAAGCTGCATGAGCTTGGTGAAAGCATCGGCGGTTTCATCGTAGAGGTAGTAAGCGCCGTTTTCCCCTTTATCATCTGACAACCAGAGGAACACCAAGCCGCTTTCTCCCAACCCCGCCTCAATCTTCTCATCGTGATAGGTGTATTCGTTGGCAGAATATCCCTCAGGAAGGGCAACGGTTACGTTTTTCAGGCTGCGCCACAGATAAAGGGTCTGCCCGTCTACCGTTACCGGAATCGCCGTCTCGATATCGGTGGGTTCCGGCGTGGGCGTAGGGGTCGGCGTGGTGTTTGGATTATTGGTAGGACGCACCGTGGGCTTTGCCGTAGGCTTTACCGTAGGGGTGACTTTCGCATTTACAGTTACTCGTCCGCTACCGGATGCCGGCCCAATTTCCGCCTCATCGAAGGAAAGAAACGTGTTAGTGCGTGCAGATACCGTCGCGCTTCCAGCCTTTAGCGCCTTAAAAGTAAGGGTAAAGGAGAAGGAACTTTGGCTGTCATTGCTGGCTACAGCTACCAAATGGACGGACCCGCCGCCTCCTGACGCATTGGTCCCGCTCACAAACTGCAACACGCTGGAATCATAGCTTACATAGGCATCCACGGTACCGACCGACGTTCCCCCGCCGCTAAAGGTAACCGTCACATTGACGTTGTTTCCCTCGGTAACCGTAGCCGAAGAAACCGAACCACTGGCCGCCAGGGCGGTAGGCAGGGCCAAAGAAAACATCATAACCAGTGCCAGCATAAAAATGCCAAGCCGGGTGGATCTTCTGGATATGCTCATGGTGATCCTTACTCCTTAAATCGCTAGATTATTTTTGTGTGATGGTACTGCTCCCCAGGATATGCTTTTGTATGCGCAGAAGGTCTAGAACATCTACGGTTCCATTCCTGGATACATCCGCCGCCTTCAGGTAGCTGCCCTCCAACTTTATCGTGCCCAAGATCTGCTTTTGTACACGCAGGAGATCCAGCACCGTAATGACGCCATCGCCGCTAGCATCCCCATAGATGACGATTCCATACTCCTTTTGTAGGTTTCCATTGGAATTCCACACCTGGAGGCGATCTCCCGTCACCACTTTACCGCTGGTCTTCTCATTTCCGCTGGCATCAAACAAGTGCATGACGCCGCCCTCCATTACCACCTTGATGCCTCCGGTCAGAGTTGAAACCTCAGTTCCTTCGGCAACCCCGGTGATGATCCCATCGCCGCTGATGAGATAGGTCTCGCTGGCAATGATGGAGTCGGTTACCAGGTTGCTGCTAGGCACATACTGACTGCTAACCGGGTTCTCTACCGCATTCTCCGGCATGTTAAGATATACCGGAATCCGGAAGGCAAAAGGCTGGCTGGTAAAGCTACTTCCAAAACTGTTTTTCAGTTTAGTACCCGTAGTGTTTGCTTCAGATGTAGGCGCCATAATATTGGTCATATACTGATGCCCAAAGTAGTCTCCATTGCTATCCGGCACTACTACATTAAACTTCTGAAAATAAGGCGTATTTTGTCCAATGGAGATGTAATTCCCAGCAATCGCTTTGATGCCGCCTTCCAAGCCAGCATAAGGGGTCGTCCATCCGCGCTCCTTGGCATAGATTGCGCCATTTTCAACAGCTGTTCTCCCGTCGTGCTCCCATGCGCCATAATTAAAGAAGTTATACGCACTGTCCAGCGCTCCCCAAGCAAGAAGACTTGTCCCCATATTCCCCATCTCTACGCGGATTCTACCAGCAACATGGTAGGGGCTTACCTTATATTTCTTGCATAGGTCATAAATTGCTTGTTTAAACGTAATGCTCCCACCATTATAAGGAAACGCCCCTCCTGGATAAGAGTACACTTTTCCATTATATTCTTTGGTAGCTGAGCCATCCATAAAGGAGTTTGCTAAAGTAGCACCCGTACCATCCAATGTATGCACGTTTTCATTGAAGGACAGGTTTTCAAACTGAAAGATATGGATATCATCCAGGAAATTTCGAGGGTCTAGATAGTAAGCCAGCAAATCTTTTGAGGCTTTATACCAACCGCCATCGTGCATAATTTGCTTACCATCGCCGCCAACATCGGTGGTATCCACATACTTGCTACCATATTTATTCAAATAACTATAGTGTACCAGACTAATTGCACCCTTGTTTTCGGCCGCCAGCACATCTGCCCATTGCAGACCCGTATGGACCGCCTCAAACTTCCAGTTGGGATAAATCGCATGAAGCACCCGAAGGTTGTCCCAGTAGCTACGGGGGAACCCCTGGCTCTGTAAATATTGATCAAAGGCCGGATCGGCTTCCACCGTGGTAACACAAGCAAGATAATCCCCCCGAATCCAGCCATAAGGAGCCGCATCCGCAGAAAGGGCGATCTGATACCAGGTCCAATTTCCATTTACCTTTTCACTTTTTACATATACCAAACGGGCATTGCTCAGCGTACCCACACGATCATAGTTTGTCCCAGGACCAGAGCGGATGTTCACCGGGGTATCCGTCACCTGGATCAATCCCACCTTATAACCAGCAGCCTCGGCGGTAAAGCCCTCCAGCTGGAGCAGCGCCGGTACAGCCAAAAGCGCCACGCAGAGAAGGAATCCACAGATCCGCATCCCAATTTGTTGCATCACTTTTTTCTTCAACCTAAACTCTCCCCCAAATAAATGGTTTTAAGCCCATTTCAAACTTATTTTGTAATAATTTTGAAATAAAAGGCGACTAAATATCATTGTTTTGTAACATTATACTGTCACATTCTGTCGAGTGTCAAGTATATACTCCCACAAGTGACAGTGCAAGCCCCATATTTTTGGAAGAACTGTGACCCGGATACATAAAAATGTAAAAAGTAACAAAACGGTTAGAGTGCGTCTGCCAGTACCTCCGCCATCTCTTGGGTAGTAGCCCAGGAGGTGCAGAATCGAACTGCCCGGGCGTCCGCGCCCACAGGACCTTGGTCAGAATAGGCAAAGTCCCTTTTTAGCCGCTCCAGCAGAACATTGGGAAGGATGGGGAAAAGCTGGTTGGTGGCCGGCGGCACCAAAAAGGGGTACCCCTTCTCCCAGCAAGCGTCTCGGATGATCTTGGCCATCCGATTGCCGTGGCGGCCAATCTCATAGTAAAGCCCATCGGTAAACAACGTCTCAAATTGAAGCCCTAACAAGCGCCCCTTTGCCAGCATACCGCCATGACGCTTTATAAGATATCGGAAGTCCTCCTGCAGCTCTCGCCGAGGGATCACCACCGCCTCCCCCATAAGGGCGCCCAGCTTGGTGCCCCCAATATAGAATACATCGCAGAGCTGGGCAAGATCGGGCAGGTCTACATCGGCGGTCTCGGCAGTCAATCCAAATCCCAGACGTGCGCCATCCAGGAACAGATAGAGTCCATAGGTATCGCAAACCCGTCGAATAGCAAGAAGCTCCGCTCGGCTGTACAGGGTCCCCAACTCGGTGGGATGGGAAAGGTACACCATCTTAGGCTGTACGATATGCTCATAGCTGTCATCCTCCCTCTGGGCACGAACCGCCTCTTCGATTTGTTCCGCGGTGATCTTCCCCTCCCGACTTGGCAGGGTTAATACCTTATGGCCAGTTGCCTCCACCGCTCCCGTTTCGTGGGTGTTGATGTGCCCCAGATCCGAGCTTAGCACCCCTTGATGGGGGCGAAGCGCCGCCGAGATCACCGTAAAATTGGTCTGTGTTCCTCCCACGAGAAAATGGACCGCTGCTTCCGGGGCGTTGCAAGCCCAACGAATCAGTTCTGCGGCATGGCCACAGTATGCATCGGTACCGTAACCCGGCGTTTGAACCAGATTGGTTTCCATCAACCGTTCCATGATCCTGGGATGGGCTCCTTCGGTGTAGTCGCTGTTAAACCGCAACATTGCACTTCCTCCTATCTAGAAAAAGACGGAACCCGGGAGCGCTTTCCCGGGTCCCATCCTGTACTATAAAAAGTTAGTTGTCGTCGCTAAGAATCCTGCTCTGTTCCATCTCCATGGTCATCTGCTCCACCAGCCGAGTGGGCACCCGTTTGAAGATGATGCTGATGCTCTGCCGGTTATGGATGCACATGGCAGCTTCGGCAAACAAGGGGGCAACCGATACAATCTTGATCTTATCGGATTGATTAACGAAGGGATTCTCTACCGAATCGGTGGAGACCACAAACTCCAGAGGGCTGTTTTCGATGGCCGCAATACCCTTCTCCCGACACAGGATGTGGCTAAGGCCGGCAAATACCCGGCGGGCACCATGGGCCTTAACAGCGTTGGCAATTTCCACCAGAGTGCCGCCAGAGATGGTAAAATCGTCTACGATAAAGCAATCCTTGCCTTCCACATTACCGATGACTTCCAGCACCTTGGCGTTTTCATTGTGGTCAAAACGGGTCTTGTCCCCAATGGCCACCCCGACGCCCAGATAATCGGCGTATTCCCGGGCATGCTTGGCAAAGCCGGCATCCGGGGATACCACCACCAGATTGCTAAGATCACAAACAGTCTTGATGTATTCACACAGAAGAGGCATAGCCTCCAGGTGATCCATGGGGGTTTTGAAGAAGCCCTGCACCTGGGCGGCGTGAAGGTCCATCATCACGGTCCGATCCACACCGGCGCACTCGATCATATCGGCGCAGACCCGCGCACGCAGGGATACCCGGGGCTCGTCCTTCTTATCGCCCTTGGCATATCCAAAGTAGGGAATGATCGCGGTAACGGAGTTGGCGCTGGCCCGCTTAAATGCATCGATCCAGAAGAGAATTTCCACCAACTCGTTGTTGGGATTCATGCCGATGGGCTGAACCAGATAAACGTCCTTATCCCGTACGGTTTCCCGGATTCGAACAAAGATATTGCCGTCCGAAAAAGTGATGACCTCGCTGTTGCCCAGCTCTACTCCGAGATAATCACACATCCGCTTCGCGAAATTTTTACCGGAGGTTCCGGCAAAAATTCTGATGTCTCCACCTGTGTACATGGTTAATACGCACCCCCAAATAATTGACACTCACGTGTGTGTTCTATTGTAACATTCCCCCGATTGCTTATCAACCGGATTTCCAGGACGGTTGACGGTTTTTGCCGAATTGTTGGCGATCCTCTCGTTTTTTGAAACTGAGATAGAGAAATCGGAGAAACAAAAAAAGCCGTGGACTTAGTCCACGGCTTTTCGTCTTTATGCTTTCTCCTCGGGAGCCCCCTGAGAAGGCTCCTCCAGCGCGGCAGCCCCTGCCTGAGATTCCACCGCCTGGGGATGCAATCCCTCCATAATGCGGCGGAACTCCGCTCCATCAATTTTTTCTTTTTCCAATAGGACGGCTGCTATGGCGTCCAACTCGTCCCGATGCTGGATAAGAGTATCCTTGGCCCGGTCATAGGCGGTATCCAGGATGGATTTGATCTCTTTGTCAATGAGAGTGGAGAGCGTCTCGGAATAGTTCTGGGTGTGGCCATAATCCTTACCCAGGAACACCTCTCCCCCGCCGCCCAAGTAAATGTTGCCTACGGCATCGCTCATGCCATATTCCACCACCATGCTGCGGGCAATGTTGCTGGCATTTTGTAGGTCGGAGTAAGCGCCGGTGGAAATCTCCCCGATGACGGTCTCCTCAGCAGCGCGTCCACCCAGGGACATGGCGATCTGATCCAGTAGCTTGTTGCGGGTAACGTATTTGGTTTCCTCCCCTGGCAACAGCATGGTATATCCGCCCGCTCCCTTGCCGGTGGGGATAATACTCACTTCATGGACATCGTCGCAGTTGGGCATATTGTAGGCCACCACGGCATGACCCGCCTCGTGATAGGCCACCAGTTTTTTGTCCTTCTCGGTAATCACGCTACTCTTCTTCTCGGGCCCCACAGCCACTCGATTGATGGCGGTCAGCACCTCTGCCATATGGATCTCGTTGTCGTTCTTCCTTGCAGCTAAAATAGCGGCCTCGTTGAGCACATTTTCCAGATCGGCACCGGTGTAATAGGGGGTGCGCTTGGCCACCACCTTCAGATCCACATCGTCGGCCAAAGGCTTGCCCCGAGCGTGAACTTTCAAAATCTCTTCCCGGCCCTTAACATCTGGATAATTCACCGTCACCTGCCGGTCAAAGCGGCCGGGCCGCAGGAGCGCAGGATCCAGAATATCCGGGCGGTTGGTGGCGGCTAGGATGATAATACCCTCATTGACCGAGAAGCCATCCATCTCCACCAGCAGCTGGTTTAAGGTTTGCTCCCGCTCATCATGTCCGCCGCCCAGCCCCGCTCCACGATGGCGGCCCACAGCGTCGATCTCATCGATGAACACAATACACGGGGCATTCTTCTTGGCGTTTTCAAAGAGGTCCCGCACCCGGCTGGCGCCTACGCCCACGAACATCTCCACAAAATCCGATCCGCTGATGCTGTAAAACGGTACGCCGGCCTCTCCCGCTACCGCGCGGGCCAAAAGGGTCTTTCCCGTGCCGGGAGGGCCTACCAACAACACGCCCTTGGGAATCCGAGCTCCCAAGCCTGTAAATTTTCCGGGATTCTTAAGAAAATCCACAATCTCCTTCAGCTCATCCTTTTCCTCGTCAGCGCCGGCAACATCCGCAAAGGTCTTGCGGTTCTTATCATCTGCAGGAGCCATCCGGGCTTTGCTCTTGCCAAAGGACATCACCTTGCCGCCTCCCTGGCTCTGCTGGGACATCATATACCAGAAGAAGCCAATCATCGCCACCGAGATCAAAAGATAGGGCAGCACCGACATGAACCAACTAGGCTCAGGGGTAGGCCGGTATTTAACCGCAATGGACAGAAGCTCTGGGTTAGCGTCCGTCAGAGCCTTCATATCCTCATTGAAAATCTCAATGCTAGGAATATAAGTGGTATAGTCGTATTGGGAAGGGAAGCTCTTCTCCTGGATCTCGGTTCCCTTTTTCAAGGCAACCAGATCGTTATCGGTGATATCGATGCTGAGAATTTCTCCAGCCTCCACCTTGGACATAAACTCGTTGTAATTCAGCTCTTTACTGGCGGCATCGCCTGGGCTCATCAGCCTGGCAAACAAATAGATGAGCAAAAACAGCATCAGATACATGCCGGGGCCGCGCAAGACTTTTTTCAATCGTCCGATCCTCCTAGGGGTCAATGCAATTTAGTAGGTTATTATATCATATTTCCCAATATATAACAATCTTATTTGGCGGATTCTCCACCATAGACGGATTCATCCAATACCATAATATCGGGCAGATTCCGATACCGGCCATCGTAATCCAGTCCATAGCCCACCACAAACGCATCCGGGATGGTAAAACAGCTATAATCCACCTCGATGTCGGCCTGGCGGCGCTCCTTCTTATCCAGCAAACAGCAGATTTTTAAGGAAGCCGGGCGGCGCGCTAAAAAGAACTCCTTCAAAGTTTTAAGGGTTAGACCGCTGTCCACGATATCCTCTACCAAAATCACGTGCTTATTCTCCACATCGTGTTCCACGTCCTTGTTAATCTTTACGTTTCCGCTGGTGGTAGTCCCAGCACCATAGCTGCTGGCGGAGATAAAATCAATTTCGCAGGGGAGATCCAGATTCCGCACCAAATCCGCACAGAAGATAAAGGCTCCCTTTAAAATACATACCACCAAAATCTCCTTGCCCTGGTAATCCTTATGGATACGGTATGCAATGCCCTTTACTGCATTGTCTATCTCATCCTTTGTCAAAAGCGTCTCTTTGTATTCGCTCACGTCAAAATCTCCCTCAATCTTTTATCACGCCGCCCGTGAACTTGGGGAAGCACCCATCCAATTCCATGCTGTACCACACATGCTGGACCGCCAATACCCGATTCCCCCGGACGATAACGCCAAGGGCATCCCGGATACATCGCGGCACACCCTGTTCTTTCAGCAGATGGGAAAGGCGCTTTCCTCCAGGCAGAACATCCCCCGGGCGCCGAGTTCGCAGCAATGCATCCCGGCAGGAATCCGGCGTCCAAACCTCTAGGCTTAGACCGTTCAGCCGGCCATAGCCACTGGCCAACCCGGCGGTTTCTTGGGTCGTAAAGGGACGGTAAATCTGTACCTCTCCCTTTTGGTCCACAAAAATCCCCTGGCCAATATCCGTACGCTTCCCCTGGTCAATGGCCTCCATTCCCAGTATAAGAGCTCGTTCGGTCACATTCCAAGCTCCCAGGTCCTCCAAACAAAGCCGCAGAATCCGTTTTTCAAGGCTAGGCTGATCCGGCATTCCAGACAGGACATGGCATACGCCGGGCAAGGAGTAGCGTCTAACCTTTAGAAAGGCATTCTTAGCCTGCTCCATCAAAAAGGCTTCGTCTTCCCCTGCGGCCCGGGCAGTTTTGCACAACGTTTTTATTATTGCAGGATTGTAGCCGGTTTGCAATATAGGAATCAGTTCTTTTCGAATTCGATTTCTGGTATATGTGAGATCTGCATTGGTTTCATCCTCTCGGTAAGGCAGATGGTGTGTCTCTACATACCGCAAAATCTCTTCCCGTTCCACATGCAGCAGCGGCCGGGCGATATACCCTCGCACGGGTTCCATTCCTCTTAACCCCCGGACACCGCTTCCCCGCAGCAAGTGCATCAGCACCGTCTCCGCCTGATCCCCGGCATGATGGGCGGTTACAATCCATTGACAGTCCAAAGCCGCCCTAGTGCGCTCTAAAAAATCATAGCGCAGGTCTCTAGCCGTCTCTTCTATTGTACGCCCACAACGTTCCTGTTCCACATCTCCCCGGCCGCAAGTTAGAGGAATCTCCCAATCCTGACACAGGGTATCCACCAACTCCTGATCCCCATCGGCAGAAGCGCGAATTCCGTGATGAAAGTGGGCGGCATAAAGAGAAAATCCCATCTCTCTGCGCAGGGTACACAGGCAGTGGAGCAGCGCTACGGAATCCACCCCCCCGGACACTGCGCACAAAATTCTCTGGTTTGGGATCCCAATTCCCAGCCGCTTCATAGTCTGCATCAGTGCTTCTCTCACCGTAAGCCCCCCCTTTGGGATAGGTTTATTCTACCCGTTGTAAAGATTTTTGACAACGGCGGAAAGGAGGAAATCACAGCAAAACTCCACTATCCTCAAAGGCAAAGATACGCTACAATAACGAAAAGGAGGAAGAAGCATGTCAAAACAATTTCGCTTTGCTTTTATCGTTATGAGTCGCGGGTTCGACCCTTCTCAAAACCACGCCATGATGGAGGTGGACTCCTGCAAAGCCGTATTGGTGGGAGTGGCTCGCTTAGACCAGGCATGTGCCGCTGCACAACATCTAATTTCAACTGGTGAAGTGGATCGAATCGAGTTATGCGGCGCATTTGGAGAAGCCGGCGCAAAAGCGGTGCAAGAAGCGGTAGGGAAGGATATTTCTGTAAGCTACATCGTGCCCTTGCAATAGCATAAAATTTAAGGGGGAGCATAAACCATGCTCCCCCTAGTCATACAACGGATTTGACCTTAATCACCGCTACCGTCATATCGTCCGCCTGGTGCCCTGCTATGGACTTCGCCTCTTTTAATATTCGCTGGGACATCAGATCTACCGATGGATCCTGCTGATGAATTCCAAGCATCCATTGACCCAACTCGCGATTGCTTGTGAAGCAATCCGAAATCCCATCGGAAACCATCACCACATAGTCCCCTACCTCCACCTCACGCCGTGCATAAAAGGGGGTGGCCTTGGATACCGCGCCCATGGGCAGGGATTTTCCGCTGATCCAATGGGCATGAGCCTGTCGCAGTATGAACGTCGCCGGCGCGCTCATTTTAATAATTTCACAGCTTTTACCGGCAAGATCAAATACCACCATATCCCCGGTAGAAAAAACATCCCGGTTTCGGCTGGCCATAATGCTATTCACCATTTTTATCATGGGCTTTGCGCCTAGCCCCGCCCGCTGAAACGCCAGAAGCAGTTGTGCCGCCGTACTGCTCTCCTCTTTTGCCGCTTTCCCGCTTCCCATTCCGTCACACAGGATTGCGGCGGTCTTCGCGGGCCCCACGTCTGCAATCAAAAAGGTATCCCCACTCTGTCGCATGCCCGGTTTGGTGGAGCACGCGGTAGAAACCTCCAGGGCAATACGGGGACCAGGGGCATACTGCAGCACGCAGGATTCCTGCTGTCCGCTTCGACAGGGACGTTGGGCCAAAATATAATCCTGCCCCATAGCGCGGCTGATATATCTTCGGATCACTTTGACACAATCCCTTTTCCCGCCGCATCCGCGGCAAGTAACGGTAACCGTTAAGCGGTCGAAAGGATCTTTTGCTGCGGATACTGGGCAATCCCCGTATCCGCCGTCCGCCAGCTCCGCCTCCACTCGTTTGATAGTGTTTTGTAAAGGAATGGTCTCCCGCATAGCCATATGGTTGAGGGAAACCGCCAATGCGCCCATCTGCTGTGACGCGATTTGTGCGCTTTCGTTTCCCTTTTCCATGGCCTTTGCGCCTAAAAATATGGCTTTGGCCAGGTTTCCGATTTCCCGCCTGCCTCTTTCATCCGAAGCCGATTGCGTCGGATGGCGCTCACGATCCTTGGGACGGTCCATCACACAGGATATCACACCAACGATCCGACGAGGCGCCAGAAACAGTCCCGCTCCCGCCAGCGTTTGCTCCATGATCGGCAATAAAATTTCCCCGGTATCCTGGACAAATAATAGAAACACAGCGCTGGAAAGAGAAAACCCAACCGCCACGGAAAGTTTTCCCATCTCTCGGCACATGCCTGCACAAAGTCCACAGATGGCTAGGCCACCTATAATCAACGGCGAATACCCCACCATGGCCGCACAGCCACCAAGAGCAATGCCCACAACGCCGCCTGCGATGGGTCCTCGAAAATATGCCAGCAAAAGCACCATCAAACAACAGGCTGTCCGGTCTAGATAAACGCCCAACAGGGTGATGTTCTGCAAAAACAGTATGCTGGTGCATACCAGCGCCATCAAGCAATATTGCTCCCCTTCATAAAGCCGCCGACGCCGTAAAGCCTTTTGTAGCGCACCAAAAGCCATCCCGTAGATGGGGCCAAATACGCCAATTAGCATCAGATCGATGATACCAAGCAGGATCGTATACAGAGTTCCGTCTGAAAATATCACTAGAGCAATTGCGCCAAAGACTAACGGCAATATCCTAGCCAGCGACGCATAGTTTGTTTGAATCCAGTCCAACCGCAACGCCTGAAGAGCCAGCCAAGCCGTCAGCACACCGCCGAGAACAGGGGGAAAAGAAGGGCACAATAGGATGCCGCCCAAGATGCTTCCGATGGCTCCCATCCAGTCCCATCTTTTTTTCAAACAAAATCCATAGAGCAGTGCAGGACATACGGGGGAAAGTCCATAAACCAACGTAACCCGAGCAGCAAGAAAGCATCCAATCAACGCTGCCATATCCATGGGATGAACGGCCGTCAAAATCTCCTGTAACCGAAATCGATCCGCAAAGCTTTGTATCCGCTGCATATCATCACCGAATTTCTCATAGAATACTAGGTGTGGATATTGTAGCAACGGCAGGAGGAGAAAATCGTCGGCCCACGCGGCGCAGGAAAACGCATAACCCTGCAAACAAAACATAAAATCCTATAATTGATACAAAATAAGACGTAAAAAATACCGTAACTTAACTTGCGTTAGAATAAACAGCCATCGATTTCTGTCGAAGAACCTACATGTTTTATGCGCTTTTTCCTTTCAGCTCCTGGAGCTTGGATAGCAAATCATGGAGAAAATTGCTTCCACGGCTTACCAAAATGCCAGTACAAAGGCTTCCGAGCCAATAAGGCCCCATTATCAATCCCACAGCGGAAAATAGATTTGCTCCGCACAATACCGATAGGAAAACCGCAACCGTCAAGCATCCCATGCGATCCCATGAAAACTCACCCTTTTGCCAGCACATCTTTAATGTTTCCCATATTGCCTCCACCAGCAGTGCCAAAATGATAATCTGTACAAGGTCCATTTTAAATCCCCCTATCTGCTTAAGAGATACTCCTGCAATTTTGCTTTTGCGTCCTCCAATTTTTTCACATCGTTTCCCGTGATTTCATGATGCAATAAGGCCAGCATGCACCCTCCCATTACCCGGTTATATTCATCGATATCATCCAGCCGATGCTGGTCCCGATCCAATAACTCCCCATGTCGCGTAACCGATTGCCGCATTTTGCGATAAGGGTTCAGCCAACGCATAAGAACCGCTGTCCCACCCCCAATGGTGGCAATCCCTCCCATGATGGCCAAGATCGCATGAAACGCAACTCCTATTCCATCCATTTTCCACCTTCTATGCCAAATCAAGATGATTAAGGGAAAGAGCCGCAGTCACCGTCTGGCCCTTGCCAATGACCGCCCGATCCCCTTTGATCTGGATCACATCGTACACCCCGGTATACACCGCGCTGGAAAGGGTTCGCCCCTTATCGTAGTCCTTGGCCCCTTGCTTCACCCGCACCTTGCTTCCAACGCCAATAGCGGAAGTCGCCTCCTGCCCAGCGCCAGGAACTCGGATCACCTGTCCTACATGGATCAGATTTGGATTGGCTATCCCGTTATAAGCCGCAAGGGCTTGGTAGGTGGTGCCATACCTAGCCGCAATGCCGGACAGGGTGTCCCCCCTTACCACGGTATAAGTTCTTTCCACAGGAGCAGGAGCCGGTTCCGGCGTTGGAGCTGGGCTAGCCGAACCAGATATTCCATTTAGCCCATTGTTTTTAATGATGCTGGGATATTCCTTGTAGGCAAGGTCTATATCCACCCGACCGGACACCCCGGCAATGCTGCCGTTGCTGCTGGTCTGGTGAAGCCCACAGGGATAGTGAGGCGTCACGTCAAACCCCTGGTTGTTGTTCCCCCAATCCGCCAGCCACACGTCGTAGGGGGCCATCCTATCCCGGATGAACCAATTCTTATAGAAGTCTTGGTTGGTATAGCAAACCACATACCAACCCGCTTCCTCCAAGGTTTCCAGAAAAGCCACCGTCTGCTCCGTAACGGTCTGAGGCGTAGGCGCATACCCACATTGCTTGGCATAGCGGATGCTGTCCCCTTCGTAGTCAGAGGACAGGGGATAGCTGATCCTGCCCTTATATGGAGCGATCACCTCCAGGAAAGCCCTCGCCTCCTTTCTGGCTTCCTCCACAGTACGGTAATAATTCATCCAATAACAGCCCACATCCAGGCCCGCCGCCAGCGCCCCATCCATGTGCCGCCTAAACCAGGGATCCTCCTGGGCCGCTGTATTGCCCATACCCGCCCGAATCATAGCAAACTTAATTCCAGCAGACCTCACCTGTGTCCAATCCACAGCGCCGTTGTACTTACTTAGATCAATTCCTTTTACTGCCATCAATATTCCTCCTATTTCAATACACCCAAGGGAATGGGTTGCTTGCATCTACATAGTCGTAGCTTCACCGTCACCTCTCCGATGCGATCCCGCTTCTCCGATGGCCGGGGCAAACCCGTCAGCACACTGGTGGTTCCCTGCGCAATGGACTCCAGTACCTCGATCCGTTCTTGGTGTTTTTTAATCTCCTGCGTCAGATAAAACATCTGCTCCAATCTCTGCCTATCCATTTCCACACGCTCCAATCGAGGTGACCTAACGGCGTTCCTCTATGATGGTGCAGGACCACTCTCCCATATTCCGTCCGGCAGTATCATCTTAAAACGCCTGCAATGTCATAGGATTTCCATCCCTATATCTCGCAGGAACAGCAGTATGATTGAATGATTCTTAATATATTTTGAGTTTGTATATAAAAAAAGCGGATTAGGCAAATGCCTAATCCGCTCCATCTTTTTTCTCATCAACATCCGATGATCATAAGAGATTTTAGCCCCTACACAAGATCATAATAGGTAATCAACTCAACGTTGTTCTCCTTAATCCAATCCATAATCCGCCTGGAAGTTACCATCTGATGATCCCGCGCCCGCTCAATGGAAAGGGAGGTCAGGTCAAACAAAGCAGCATCCACAAATCCACAGTGACCCACGGTCCGCACATACTCATGCTTGAGGGCTTCTTCCCGGTTCTCCCAGAAAAGACCTTCCGGATTCTTGTTAATCTGCTGCATGGGATCAAAAGTCTTGCTAAAGCTAGCACCGCCACGGTTGGCCAGGATCGGATTATATAGCCCAAACTTCTCCTCAGCAACCTGCGAATAGATGACGCCGCTCTCCTCCGAAAGCTCAAGAATGGCCTCAAGGTAGGTTTCCGGGCTGATGGAATGTCCATGGAGGTACCCCGGCTTGCGACCTACCAGTTCTACAAAGCGGTCATATTGCGCTCGGATCTCCCGCTTGACCTCATCGGCAGGGAACATCTCCCGTCTCCCCTCCTCCGTCTGCCACCTGGGGTCATGGATGCGGACATTAGAACGGATAAATTCACCGTTTTCATCCACAAGGCTGGGAATGGTCTTGGGATCGCTAACACTGGGTCCGGAAACCAAGTTGAAGTCGATGCCAAAGCAGGCATTGGGATGGGCTGGGATCAGTGACGCGGCATGTACTGCCTCAGGCATGTTGGTAAACATACCGGTGTTCCGCAAAAATCCATTTTCAATGGCATCGATAATACCGGCGGTAACGCCTTTGGTGAACCCATAGTCATCCGCTTGAACCAATAATTTCATGTTGCTCCTCCTGTTGTGTTTTTTATGAAACGGTATCAAACAAAGTCATAGTATGTAACCAGCTGTACATCGTTTTCCTGGATCCACTTCATGATCCGCTGAGACGTCACCAGCTGATGGTCTCGAACCCGCTCCAGGGAAAGAGATGTCAGCTCAAACAACGCGGCATCCACAAATCCACAATGCTTAATATTCACCACAAAATCCTGTTGCAAAAGCATCTCGCGGTTTTCCCAGAACCATCCCTCAGGATCCTTAGCAAGCTGTTGAGCGGCATCAAACTCCTTGCTGGTTGCAGCTCCGCTCTTTACCACCACGGAATACGCATGATAGTTCTGACGGATATCCCAAGAAAAGGGGACACCGGTCTCCGCCGACAACTCCCGAATGGCTTCCATGTAGGACTCCGGCCGGAGCGAATGGGTATGCAGGTATCCCGGTTTACGGCCCACCAGCTCTACAAAGCGGTCATACTGCGCCCGGATCTCCCGCTTTACTTCCTCACAAGGGAACATCTCTTTTCTGCCTTCCTCCGTCTGCCATCTGGGATCATGGATGCGAATGTTGGAACGAATATAGTTTCCGCTCTCATCCACGAGGCTGGGAATCAGTTTGGGATCGCTGACGCAGGGCCCGGAAACCAGATTAAAATCCACCCCAAAACAGGCCTGGGGATGTGCCGGGATCAACGATGCCGCATGAACCGCCTCCGGCATGTTGACAAACATCCCCGTATTCCTTAAAAAGCCATTTTCAATGCCGTCAAGGATGCCGGCGGTAACCCCCTTGGTGAATCCATAGTCATCGGACTGCATCAACAATTTCAAAATTCAGTTCCCCCTTTGATACTCGATATGATACTAATTTTAACATGTTTTTTCCCATTTTCTCATTTATTTTTTCTGCTGAAAAATATTATATCAAAAATGCCGTTGCTTTGTTAAGCTACTGCCATTTCAAAAATTAGGACGCACGCAAGCATTTTTTTAGAGATAAAAAAGATCGCATCTTCCCAATAAAAGATGCGATCTTAAGTGCGGCAACTTGCCGCAAGCAGAGTCTTACGATGTGGATACCCCATTGTGGGCAAATAAAATATCGCAACCCACAAAAGCAAGTTGCGATATTGGGCGCGGACATTGTCCGCTGGTAGCGGCGGTGGGACTCGAACCTACGACACTCCGGGTATGAACCGAATGCTCTAGCCAGCTGAGCTACGCCGCCAAATGCTTGTTTATTATACAGGTATCCCCTGATAAATGCAAGAGCATTCTATGGATTTTATGAACTTCCTTCTCCCATCTCATCCAGGCGCATGATCAACAGGGCAGTTTTCCCTGATAAGCATCTAGCACTTCTCGAGCCATTGCAATGCGTTCCTGAGCGGATAAAGGAACATCCAGTACCTCGCATACCTTCTGATAGGCAATATCATAGATGGGATACCCGCTTAATTGCCGGTTATTCTCCATCCAATGCCGGAAAGCGGTCAGGCTTTTCTCTGAAAGGTGACCATCCATGGACAGCCCATAGATGATTCCGACAAAGATCTCCATGGCTTGACCGGGACGGCATTCCAGAGAGGAGTCCGTAAAGATTCTGGCCATGGAAACCATCCGCTCCACATCCCTCTGACTCATGTCCCGATCCTTAAAAATCACCTTGATGGAGGAAAAAAAATCATAATATTGCATGGAGCGATCCAAGCGATGCCCTGCAATGGCCCGGTTCAAGAGGAAACACAGTTCGTGGATATCCACCTCATCCTCAAAAAAGACGCTGACCAGCATCCCATATATTTGGTTGATCACCCGCAAAAACTCCATATCATCGTGCCATTCCAGCTGATATGGCTCCAAACAGCTCCGGATTTTGTCGGGCCATAGCTCCTGCATTTCCTCAAAAACCCGGTAACAAAGGTCACAGTTATAAACTGCTTTGACCGAAGTGCATTCCCCCACGGACATTCCCAAACCACACGCGATGTTCTTCAGAGAATGGGAGCGAAACATCCTGTCCCCACCCAACTGCTGTGCCATCATCATCGGGCAAAGATAAGACATATGGGGGGTATCGAATCCATAATGGCGGAGGGTCCAATTTAGGGTGGAAAGGTCCAAAACCGCATTGTAGCTTACGACGATTTGATGGTCAAAGTATTTCTCGACCTCCCGCCAAACCGCAGGAAAGGTCGGATAGGATTCCAGCAGATCCTGATCAATATCCGAGGTCTGCAAATCGTTGAATTCACATTCCGGATTGATAAAATAATGCAGCCTCTGCGCCACCCGTCCCTCACGAACCACCAGCACGGCCAAGGAACAGATACGGTTATAAAGATGGTTGGGCATCTCCACGTCAATTACCGTGTAATCGGCAAATCTTTCGGAAGGATTTGCTTCTTTTACCTCCTGATACAACAATTCCACCATATGGCCTCCTTTCAGGTCGGAACAAGTATATACAAGAACCTCCACAGAAGAAAGAAAATAATTTCATTTAGACAAGGATCGACAAAAGAAGTCAATCATTTGGAACAAAAAAGGAGGCCCCCATAAAAGGAGCCTCCTTCCCATACTTTTACCATGCATAGGCGTTGGGAGCGGCGCCGCCCGGACCGGGGAAGATCTCGTCCAAGCGCTTCATCACATCGTCGGAGAGGTCGATCTCCACCGCGCGCAGAGAGTTCTCAAGCTGCTCCACGGTACGAGGGCCAGTGATAGGCGCCGTAATGGCAGGATTCTTCAGCAGCCAAGCCAATGCAACGTTGGATTCCTTCTCGCCCAGTTCCTGGCAAAGGGCATGATAGTCCTCCAGCTGCTTTCTGACGGTTTCATTCATGCGACGCTCTTTTGCCATCTGGGTACGCTGGCCAACGCTCTTGTTCAGTGCGTTTTCGCTCAACAGACCACCATTGAGGGGGCTATATGGCACCACGCCGATGCCAAAATCATGAGCAGCGGGGAGCACCTCCAGCTCTGGCAAACGCCCCATCAGGTTGTATCGGTGCTGTTCGGTAACCAGCCCCATGAAGCGGTACTTCTCGGCTTCATACTGAGCCTGTACCAAATCCCGCCCCGCAAAGTTGCTGGAGCCCACATAGACCACCTTGCCGGCACTGACCAGATCGGAGAAAACGCCCCAGAGTTCTGCCCAGGTCACATCCCGATCCACATGGTGCATTTGATACAGCTCTACATAGTCGGTCTGCAGCCGGCGCAAGGAGCCCTCAATGTGCCTGCGAATCTTGTAGGCGGACAGGCCCAGACGATCGTTGGGGCCATCGTTGGGATCATCCATACGGAAATAAACCTTGGTGGCAATGATGGTGCGCTCCCGGCGATTGCCCCCCTGGGCGAACCACCGGCCGATGATCTCCTCGGAGAGGCCAAAGTTGCAGCGGTCTCCGCCACCATAGTTGTTGGAGGTATCAAAATAGTTGATTCCCGCATCCAAGGCGGCGTCCATAATCCGGAACGCTTCCTTCTCATCAGTGGCATTGCCGAAATTCATGGTGCCCAGGCAAAGCCGGCTCACCTGCATTCCCGTCCGTCCCAAACTGGTGTACTTCATGCGCTCGTCTCCTTTTGAAACATATATTTCCTTGGTAAGACCGTTCGTCTTCCATAGGGTTCCACAAAAAGCAAAAAAATAAAGAGGAACCAAGCCCACAAGGGCTGTTCCCCTCTTATTACTCAACTAGATTCATCCTCATTTATAATTATATCTGCTTTTGAAAAAAGATCAAGCGCTTTTCCAGCGGGAATCCACATTTCTTATAAAAAAGTCCAGTTTTATGAAATCCCACTCTCAAAATACCACTGTCAAAAGCATCTTAAAGCGTTCCAGCCCAAATACGGCATGGGGCACCTTTGCCGGCATGACGATGGTCTCGCCGCAATCCAACCGATATTCTTTCCCAGCGATGGTAATTCTGCACACTCCATCCAGCACTGTAACCATCGCGTCCCCACCCGATTCGTGGGTGCTGATCTCCTCTCCTTTTTCAAAGGCAAACAGTGTCAAGCTGACGAATTCATTTTGTGCCAGGGTTTTGCTGACGATCTGTCCCTCCTGGTATTGCACCTCGTCCCGCAATCGCAATACTTCGGACTTCTTGATGTTCTTCAGCTTCATTTCCATGAATAGCCTCCTCTTCCGTTTTCTTTATTATAGCGGTCATGGCACCAAAAAACCGTTGTTTTTCCCACAAAGCAGATGTTTTTTATGGAACTTACAACACGTTTACCAGGAAACCCGCCCCAGAAAATTTCCGGGAAAAGAAAAAGGCCGCATATATTGCGCATCCGTATGTTTACACACCGGCCGCGCTTCCTATTGGCAAAGGAACGCCGCCCAGCTTCTCGTTGTTTTGGCAGTTTGTCCACTCCAATAAAACAGCTTCTCTACGTACTCGCCCTTGCGGCTTTCAACCGCTTCCCGACATGCATCAATCCCGTATCTATGAATGATAGCAGTAAGGTCATAGGCTGGGTATCCAATTGCATGACCAGCGGTATGCACCACCGAACAGGCCTGTCCAACGGCATGGCAGAGCGCCACATCCTCCTTGCAGCCCGCCTCCTTCGCAAATGCGTGACAATCCAGTATCTTTCGCTGTGCATATCGCATCTTAATCTTCCCAGATGCCCATTCCCAGGCCGCTTCAAGGGCCTCTCGGGGTCGTTTCTCCAATGGATACCTGGTTTCCAAAACGGCAACGGATTCCGCCGCAAAGTCCATGGCCCATAAAACCATGGTTTTATGATCCTGTTCTTCAAATAGCATCCGCAGATCCTGTAGATATTCAGACTCCTTGGAAAACAAAATCTGGTTATTCCTCCTGTATCTCTTGTTCACTTCAGAAAGCCAGTCCATCGTTTCCTCCAATTTCAAAATGCATGGAGCACGTTTTGATACCGTTAAAAAGCATATCCTGCCATTCCTAAAACTGCTGAAATAATAATCAACATCATCGGGGAAATGCTTTTTTTCATTTTCTGATTCAAGCCGAAATACAAGACGGCAAGAATTACTGTAATTACGAGTGCATTGATATCAAATGCGGAAAAAGGAACCGAGAACAAATTCTTTGCAATCATCCAACATCCTGTCGCAAGTATAATTCCAATCATACAAGGCTTAACCCCGCGCAGAACTGCCTGAACATATTTGTTCTTTATCGCTTTGGATAGGATTGCGGTTACAAGCAAAATAATGATGAAAGACGGTAGCACAACAGCAAACGTGGCGATAAGAGCCCCGATGACACCTGCTTGTGATGTTCCGACATAGGTTGCCAGGTTTACCATGATAGGTCCCGGAGTGCTTTCACTTACCGCAATCATATATGTCAGCATTTCGTCGCTGAGCCAACCATAGGAAAGCACAATATCTCTGATTAACGGTATGGCAGCATAAGCGCCGCCAAAAGCAAAACAACCAACTTTCAGAAAACCAAAGAACAGATTCAGATAGATCATTTCTTATCACCAACCTTTCTCTGATTCCCCTTGGTCAAAAAAATCACAAGACTGATACCCCCAAATATCAGCATCAGTGCAACGGATGAGAAGTTTATCGCAAAGATATTGATCAGCAGCATGATAACGGCTGCAGAAATCATGATCGTTTGCGGAAGTGGTTTCTTCTGCATTTTCTTTATCATTTTTATAGCAGCATCCAGAATTAATAAGCCAACGGCAAGCTTTATGCCCTTAAATGCATTGGCGATAATCGTTATTCCAAGGAAATTGTCAAGCAGCTTAGCAATTAAAAGGATCACTACAAAAGAAGGAAGAACCATCCCAACCGTCGCGGTAACCGCACCGGCAAAGCCTTTCTGTTTATATCCGACAAATGTCGCACAGTTGATGGCAATTGGGCCAGGAGTGGACTCGGCAACTACCGTAATGTTCATCATATCATCGTGGGTGATCCATTTTTTCTTTTCAACGCAAGCATCTTCAATCATTGAAATCATTGCATACCCGCCGCCAAAGGTGAAAAGCCCGATTTTAGAAAAAGTGAGAAAAAGGTTCCAAAGTGGCTTCATCTCGCCGCCTCTATTTCTCTGAACTCACAGTTACAGATTCCACCGGTTCTGTCCAACCGTTCCGATTGCTCCGCCATGGTTATTATTGTCTGAGACAAAAAATCAAGAGTTTCCTGCTTTGGAAGATAGTGCGTGTGATACCCGAATTTTTCGCCGTAAACAAGATCCGCCTCCCGCAGGACTTTCATATGCTGTGAAACGGCTGATTCGGTAATATTCATAGCTTTCGAAAGGGATCGCACACAGTGCTTCCTTTTCAAAAGATTCTGAAATATTCTGAAGCGAGTCGGGTCTCCCAGTGCCTTTAATATGACCTCAATATCCATGGCATGCCTCCAATTAAGTGGTTACTTAATTATATTTGCGATCTTTTAATTAAGTCAATACTTAATTAGACTTTCGGAAGCGAGATAAATCTTGGCATAAAAAAGAGGACATAACGATAATCCGTTATGTCCTCTTTGTTGGTAGCGGGGGCGGGATTTGAACCACACGACCTCCGGGTTATGAGCCCGACGAGCTACCAGACTGCTCTACCCCGCGACGCAAAATTTATTATACCGCTTAAGCGTTGTGATGTCAACCACTTTTTGCCCGTGAAAAATGGGACGAAGCAACGTCCCTCTTCCGTCCTATTCAGCCGCTTTCCGCCACCCGACACAAAAGGTAGCCGTCCAACCCATCATCATCACAGACTGCCAGGGTTTTGCAGCCTGCGGCCAACAGCATCTCCAGGGTAATCAATCCGCCGCTGACGATCACATCAGCCCGGTTGCAATCCATCCCTGGGAGCGCCTTCCTGGTCTTTAGATCCATGGATATCAACCGCTGCATCAACTCTTCCAACTGATCCCTGGAAATCCTCATCCCATTGATCAGCTCCGGAGTATAGAACTCCGCCCCTGTGAGAATCATGGCAAGCTGGGTAGCCGTGCCGCCTATACCCGTAATGGCCGAAGGACTCCGATCCTCCAGAACCTGGCGGCATAAGGGAACCGCCCGTTCCCGGATATATGCCCGCAGGGTATCGATTTCGCCCCCCGTAGGAGGATCCTCCTGCACACAACGCTCCAAAGAGGAAACACAGCCCAACAGCGCCGATCCACTTCGTAAAATTTTTCCGTCCTGTCCGGCAATAAATTCGGTAGAGCCGCCGCCGATATCCATTACTACACCGCTTCCATGGCCAATCGCCCCCAGGAAGCCGTACTCCGCCTCTGCTTCCCCCGAAATAATTTCGGCAATCAGCCCCTGCTTACCCCGTAGCATATTCATAAATTCCGGCCCATTGGCGGCCTGCCGTACGGCGCTGGTTGCATAGCAGTAAATGGGCAGCTGCGCTCCCTGTTCTAGGGCATAGCTGTAATAATCCATAATAGCCCGATGGGTCCGTTCCATCCCAGGAACCGATAAAACCCCTGAGGATACCAGTCCTTCCCCAATGCGGGTGGTACTCAAAAACTTTCGTTTTTCCCCGGTTTTTTCATCATACAGCAACAATCGCACACTGTTGGTGCCGATATCAATGGCAGCGTACATCACAGGCTTCCTTCCATCATTGCTCGTCCAAAATATACCGCGTCTCGCCCTTTTTCACCCAGCCCAGTTTTTCCCGGGCAACGGATTCGATAAACTCCTGGGTGTCGGCATAATCGATGGTATCCTGCAGTTTCTGGATCCTGCGGTTAGCCTCCTCGATTTCCTGGTTCTGCTCCTTGGTCTTCGCTTTGATCTCCCGGTATTCCCTCCATTGGTTCAATGCGCAAACACCAACATAGAGAAACAATACCGCAAACACCAGCATAAAAAACCGCTTATTGAGCTTCCACTTCTTTTTCATGCTTGTCCCCCTTCCAACCGCAGAATTTTCCAGAGCATCGTCTCATTCATCCTCTTCCATGCGGTTGGCCTTGGCCTCCAGCTTCTTTTTATCCAGCCATTTTAAAAAACGGCTTTCCATTTTAATAATATAATATCCTGGGCCGGTCAGTGCAACGGCAAATCCCAAAACAAATGCCAGAATACAAAAGGTCCTCAGAACGCCCTTGGTGGCAAAGTACAGTCCGGCCGTAAAAGCGCCAGCCGCCAGAATCCAGAAAAGGATGTCCATAAGAAACACCCCGATCCGGGTTTTCCGGCGGCGTCGGACGGGCGTCAGCGCCGCGTATAGAATTCCCATCACAAGGCCCAGCACACAGCAAACAACAAACCCCAAGGGCTGGGTGGCGGTTACCCCGATCACTTCCGGAACAACCTCCCGATGAGCCCGCCGTTCTCGCGGTCACGGTCCATATCGTCATCGTAGTTTGCGGCGTACACATATCCACGGATGATCACCTGGCCCTCGTCCAGATTCAGCCGTTCGATATGGAGCTCTTCCCCTTCGATGGCCAACACGCCCAGGGGCGTATCCACACAAACCTCCATGTCGTTAAAGCTCAAAAGCTCCTGAGCTCCCGTTACCACCACCCGTTCCCGGGCGTCCATGGAAACGGAATGGGTTCTCGCCCGGCCCATGGCTCTCTTGTCATCCGATTCCCGCATCATCGCAAATACCCCCTTTTTGTGAAAGTATATGCGGGGTGAAACGGGAATATGTAGGTTAGGATTTCATCAAATACTCCGTGATGAATAGGTCCAGATCGCCATCCATCACAGCGGTAATGTTGCCGCTTTCCGCCCCAGTTCGGTGATCCTTCACCATGGTATAGGGATGAAAAACATAGCTGCGGATCTGGCTGCCCCACTCAATTTTCTTCATCTCACCCTTGAGCTCTGCATGCTTTTCCGCCATCTCCCGCTCCTTGAGCTCCACCAGCTTGCTGCGAAGCATCCGCCAGGCGGTTTCCCGGTTTTGGATCTGGCTCCGCTCATTTTGGCACTGTACCACAATGCCAGTGGGGATATGGGTCAACCGGATGGCGCTGCTGGTCTTATTGACGTGCTGTCCGCCAGCGCCAGAACTGCGGTAGGTGTCCACCCGCACGTCATCGGGATCAATCTCCACCTCATCGTCGTTTTCGATTTCCGGCATCACATCCAAGCTGGCAAAGGAGGTATGACGCCGCCCGGAGGAGTCGAAGGGAGAGATGCGCACCAGCCGGTGAACCCCCTTTTCCGCCTTGAGATAGCCATAGGCGTTGTCCCCTTCCACCATGAAGGAAACGCTCTTGATGCCCGCTTCCTCCCCTTCCAATAAATCTAAAAGCTTTACGGTATAGCCGTGCTTTTCACAGTAGCGGGTATACATGCGGTATAACATGGAGGCCCAGTCCTGAGCCTCGGTTCCGCCGGCGCCAGCGTGGAGGGAAAGATATGCGTTGTTGGCGTCATACTCCCCTTTGAGCATGGTAGACAGCCGCAGCTCCTCCACCCGGCGGGCCAGTTCCCCCACCTCGGCGCCCACCTCGGCCTTGGTATCCTCATCCCCCTCATCGTCGGCCATCTCCCAAAGCTGGAGGTTCTCATCCACCGCACGATAGAGATTTTCAAACCGCTGGATACGGTTCTCCAAATTCTTGGCTCGCTTATTAACCTTCTGGGCCTCCTCGATGTTGTCCCAGAAACCGGGAGCCTCCATGCTCCGGTTCAGCTCCTCCAGCTCCGCCTTCAGATTGGCGACGTCAAAGGGACTCACCTGCCTTATTCAAAACGTCCAGCATCTCATTCAGACGCTGTTTGGCAAAATCCAATCCTTCCATGTTACCCCTCCCGCTTGCCGCAGCAATTCTTATATTTTTTGCCGCTGCCACAAGGACAGGGCTGATTTCTCCCAACCTTTTTCTCGGCTTTCCGAGGGGACGGCTGATCCCCGCCTCCGGCGGTACCGGTTTCCCGGGCCACCTGCACTCGTTGAGCAGGCTGCCGGACGGATACATGGTACAATCCCATGAGGGTTTCCTCCTGGATGTTCCGGATCATCTCCTCAAACATCTCGAAGCCCTCAAATTTATATTCCATCACGGGATCCCGATGGCCGATCGCCCGGAGACTCACCCCCTGGCGGAGTTGATCCATTCCATCGATATGATCCATCCAGTGGCGATCCACGCTGTGGAGCAGAATTACCCGCTCCGCTTCCCGCATATCCCCGCCGGCTTCCGTGATCTCCCGCTCCTTCTCCTCATAGAGCTTGCGGCCCAGGCGCAAAATGGCCTCCTCAACCTCTTGGGGAGAAGCGGCATCCAAATCCAGCCCTAAATCCTGAGGGGTCATTTCCCGGGGCAGGAAGATGGGTTTTAGATACTCCAGGGCGCCGGGGATATCCCAGGTCTCCCGATCCGCCTCGGCGGGGCAATGGGCCTCCACCACCCGTTCTACCGTGGCCGACAGCATATCGCCTACATTATCCCGGACATTCTGTCCCGTAAGGACTTCCCGCCGCTGAGCATAGATCAACTCCCGCTGCTGGTTCATCACATCGTCGTACTGGAGCACTCGTTTCCGAATTTCAAAGTTCCGGCTCTCGATGCGCTTCTGCGCGCTCTCGATCTGCTTGCTCAGCATCTTCACGTCCATGGGGACATCGTCCTCAGGGGACAAACGCTGCATCAGCCCTTGTATGCGCTCGCCGCCAAACAGCCGCATAATATCGTCCTCCAAGGCCACATAGAACCGAGAAGAACCCGGATCCCCTTGGCGGCCGGCCCGGCCCCGCAGCTGGTTATCGATGCGCCGGCTCTCGTGGCGCTCGGTACCGATGATATGGAGTCCGCCCACAGCTACCACCTGCTGATGCTCCTGGTCGCAAACCTTTTTATGGCCGGCCTCCAACCGGGCATATTCCGCCCGGGCCTTTAGAATCTCTTCATCCTGGGTTTCTGCGTGGGAGATGGCGTTTTCAATCATCTCATCCTCATACCCTGCCCGGCGCATTTCCTGTCGGGTAAGGTACTCAGGGTTGCCGCCCAGCAGGATGTCTGTGCCCCGGCCCGCCATGTTGGTGGCGATGGTTACCGCTCCCAGCTTGCCGGCCTGGGCGATGATCTCCGCCTCCTTCTGATGGTTCTTGGCGTTCAGCACCTGATGCTTTACCCCCCGCCTCTTCAACATAGAGGAGAGCATTTCGCTTTTATCCACCGATACCGTGCCCACCAGAATGGGACGGCCCATGGCATGGTATTCCACAATCTCATCGATGACCGCCCGGTACTTTCCAGCCTCGGTGGCATACACCACATCGTTTTCATCCTTGCGGATCATGGGCATATGGGTGGGAATGGTCACCACATCCAGCCCATAGATACCCTGAAACTCTTCCTCCTCCGTCTTGGCGGTGCCCGTCATGCCGGAGATCTTGTCATACATCCGGAAATAGTTCTGAAAGGTGATGGTGGCAAGGGTTTTGCTCTCCCGCTCTACCTTAACGCCCTCCTTGGCCTCAATGGCCTGATGAAGCCCTTCGCTGTACCGCCGTCCGATCATCAAACGCCCGGTAAACTCATCCACGATGATCACCTGGCCGTCCTGTACCACATAATCCTTATCCCGGTGGAACAGTTCGTTGGCCTTTAACGCCTGGTTGATGTGGTGGTTCAATTCCGTGTTATCGGGATCGGACAGGTTCTCCACCGAAAAGGCCCGCTCCGCCTTGGCAACGCCCTCCTCCGTAAGGGTGCAGGCCCGCATCTTCTCATCGATGGTAAAATCCTCCTCATTGCGGAGCTTCTTCACAAAGCGGTCCACCCGTACATACATCTCGGTGGACTTATCCGCCTGCCCGGAAATGATGAGGGGCGTCCGAGCCTCGTCGATGAGGATGCTATCCACCTCGTCCACGATGACAAAACTCAGATCCCGCTGAACCATCTGCTCTTGATAGATCACCATGTTATCCCGAAGGTAGTCGAATCCAAACTCGTTGTTGGTTCCATAGACGATGTCACAGCCGTAATTCTTCCGCTTCTGATCCGGATCGATGCCATGAACCACCAGGCCCACCGACAAGCCCAGGAAGCGGTAGATTTTCCCCATCCACTCGGAGTCCCGCTTGGCCAGGTAGTCATTGACCGTCACCACATGGACGCTCTTTCCCGATAGGGCGTTGAGGTAGGCAGGCAACGTCGCCACCAGGGTCTTACCCTCACCCGTGCGCATCTCCGCAATCCGCCCTTGATGGAGCACTACGCCGCCGATGAGCTGCACTCGATAATGGCGCAGACCGGTGGTACGGACGCTGGCCTCCCGAACCACGGCAAAGGCCTCGGGCAACAGGTCATCCAGGGTTTCCCCCTTTTGATACCGTGCCCGAAACTCCTCCGTCTTGTTGCGGAGCGCCTCGTCCGACAGCTTTTGTACACTGGGTTCCAGGGCTTCCACCTGATCTACGATCTTGTAAATGGGCTTTAAAGGATCTCCGCCCAACAATTTTTGCAAAAACGCCAAAGCATTGTACCTCCAGGGTAGATTCTTGCCAGTTTATTTATTGTATCAGAAAACCCCCACCCGTTCAACGAAAGGAATCCGGCAAAAGGGGCTGGCAAATCGTGTTCCGTTCCCGTCCAAAGGAGCGCTACAAAATCATATAGGTAATGAAAAGGAGAAGAGCAAGCGCCCTTCTCCCCGTTTTCCATCCTCTATTGCTGGTTGCTGCTTCGCGCAGCCTCGATGTCCAAAATGCCCCATTTGCCATCCAGCTTCACCCAAGCCTTTCCGTTGCTAGCCGGCAGGGCCGCCTCCAGTCCAAGGTCGATGACCACGGTACCACTGGTATCGATGTACTTCCATGCGCCATTCTCACAGACGGCCGCCACACCCTCGCCAAAGTCATAGGCGTCATCATATTCTATGGGAATACTGATGGTGCCGTCCTCCAGCACGTACCCATATTTCCCCTCCTGGTACACCCGCGCAAGGCCGCCGCAAAACTCAAAGGCGTCCTCAAACTGGCAAGGGATCACCAGGTTTCCCGCGCCGTCAATATACCCATATTTCCCGGTATTCTGCGCAACCTGGCCGCCATAGGGGGATTCCGATACCGTGACCTCCGGCACCACATAAAGCCGCCCTTCCCCATAGCCCTCAAAGGGATAGATGTCATCATAGGAGATGCTGACAGCCTTGTTCTCGGTGGCATTCCAGGCTGCGTAGTCGTTGCCAAGACCATGGCCGGGATGCTCTCCCGCGATCTCATAATTTTCATTCAGCACATAGCCATCCACCGCGATGTTGTTGCCGTTGTCCCCACAAAAGCACTGATAGATGCTGGAATACTTGGGTTCCAGCCTCACATTCCCCTCGTAATCAATCAAACCCAGTTGGCCGTCCTGCACCAGGATACAAACGTCGGCGTTTCCCACCAGTGGACGAATCTCATCGCACTCCACCGAGGGCTCCAGCGCCCATGGACTCGCCTTTGCACTGCCACAACCCGCCGCAAACAGGGAGATTGCCCCAATTACCGCAACCGCTTTGTTCCATTTTTTCATCTATGCACGGCCTCCAGCCAACAATCATTTCATGTATTTGTCGAAAGATCCATCTTTTTGTCATATCGACATATTTAGTATAGCAATCCCCTATTCGAAATTCCAGCCCCCTTCCATGAATTAAGACAATTTTAAGCTTCTCATATTTTTTGTTTTTTTCAAAACTTGTCCCGCTGTGTACGTGAAATTAAAATGGAAATTTCATGAGAAAGCCTCTGTACAGGGGCATCAAACCAAGCTATACTTTAGCTGAAATCATTTTTTCATTCTTAAAGGAGGAGTTTTTATGGATTCTCTGAAGCAATACAGAAAAGCCATTGATCTTGCCGTCTATGGCGTAGCATTGCTTTGCACCCTGTTGTTTGCCGTATACAGCGTGTGGGGATTCGGCATCTCCGGTTTCACCATCCTGTTTGAGGCGTCCTTTATCGGTGGTCTGCTGCTGATCCTAGCCCCCGTTATAGGAATCGTTCTGGAGCTGGTTCTGGCAAAGAACATGGATGAGCGCACCCAGATGATCGTCAACCTGGTGATCTGCATCGCGGGCGTCCTTCTGCTCTTCATCGCAAAGGGCATCGCTGCTGGCGAAGGCGCTTCTCTGGTCGGTCTGGGATTCGGTGGCATTCTCTCCCTCATCGCCTATTTGGCCGGCGGTATCCTCAATGGCCTGTTCCTGTTTGGCGGAAACCTGGGATCCCCCGCTTCCAGCGGTGCGGTCTGCCCCAACTGCGGCAAGCCCGTGGCACCTGGAAAGGCCTTCTGCTCCAACTGTGGCCAGAAGCTAAAATAGCGTGTATAAAAAAAGAGGCCCATATGGGCCTCTTTTTTTATCTCTCCAGCATACGATCCAGGATATTCCGATACACCGTCTGCATCCCTGGCTCTTTCTCAGTACGCTCCCAGAGTTCCGTAAGCGGGACCCATGCGACATCGCTGTTTTCATCTGCCTTGATCCGGAGGGGCAGTCTATCATCCCCGATCATTCCAAAAGCCACCGATAGATGCAGGTGGGCGCATACATAGCGCCCGCTTTTATAATGAGCCGCCACCGGAATCACATCCAAGCCCACCGGCTGCGGCTGCCAAAGCGTCAGCTTAAAAAGCCCCGTCTCCTCTCCGGCTTCCCGCAGCGCCACCCCTATAAGATCAGGATCTCCGTCACAGTGTCCTCCCGTCCAGGACCAGCTCTGATAGATGTTGTGATAAACCATGAGCGCCTTATCCCGGCGGGGATTTAAAATCATGGCCGACGAGGTAAGATGGGCCGCCAGATTTTCCCGGGTCAGCACATCTTCCCGGTTTCGGCCAAGATACCAAAGGATCATCTCCTGTTGTTGGGCCTGCTCTTCGGTCCGGGGAACAAATGCCCGAATGGTCTGCTCGTAATCCATTTTATTTCCTCCCCGGCCAGTATACTCTCAAAAAGGCAACAAAAAAAGGCCCCTTTCGGGGCCTTTCGGTTTATTCGAACTCCGGCTCAATGAGGCCGTAATCCCCATCCCGCCGCTGATAGAGCACATTCACCTGGCCGCTCTCACAGTTGGCAAACACAAAGAACGAATGCCCCAGCATTTCCAACTGCAACGCCGCTTCTTCCTCGGTCATGGGTTTGATGGCAAAGCGCTTAGTCCGCACGATCCGGGGCGCGCCCGCTTCCTCCTCCACATCCTCCTCGGCTTCCAGGTAGATACGATCCTCGCTTTCAAAGGCGCTGTCCCGAAGCCGCTTGCTGAGCTTGGTCTTGTGCCGGAGGATCTGCTTCTCCAGCTTTTTGCAGGCCGCGTCGATGGAAGCGTACATGTCCCCCGATGCCTCCTCCGCGCGAAGGAGCATACCGGGACATTCCACGGTAATCTCCACCACCTGCCGTCCACGGAACATGGATATCATTACGTCTGCTCTGGTATCGGCATGAAAGTATTTTTCCAGCTTTCCGACCCGCTTCTCCACTACATCCCGGAGATACTCAGAAACCTCCACGCCCTTTCCATTGATGGCAATCCGCATGCGATCACTCCTTCCTGAGTTTTCCTGTCTTTAGTGTACCACAAGTCCTCATTTTCTACCACAGAAGGACATGGATAAAAGAAAAAGGCTTTGCTCTCGCAAAGCCTTTTGGACACAGCCTACCTCATTCTCCCCTGATCTCAGCGAAGCACTCGCTGCAATATACGGGTTTGTCGTTCCGGGGCACAAAAGGCACCTCGGTCTCTTTGCCGCACCTGGCACAAATCGCGGGGTGGGAGACTCTCTCGCGGCGGCTCTGCTTTTTGGACATACGGCAGTCGCGGCACCGGACGGGGTCATTGGTAAAACCCTTCTCGGCAAAAAACTCCTGCTCACCCGCGGTAAAAACAAACTCTGCTCCACAGTCGCGGCACACGAGCACCCGATCCTCATACATGTTCAATTCCCTCGCTTCGTTTTGTTTCGGTCTGGCGTCGCCCGGCTGACCTGGTCTTTGCCCCCACATCCGCCGGCTGGAAGGTTCGCTCCTAAGAACTCCGTCTCCCCACTACTGCTCCTCTCAGGCGCTCCGTTGATCCGGTTTTCCATCCCAAACAGCGCGTCATTCCTGGCCGGACTTACCTCTAAGCCGCACCATGCTCACCGCAATTTTTGCGGGTTACGTGGATCGTTTTGCCTGCGACTGGCATCGATTTTCAACCACAGACCCGGGCCTGCCATTCCGTTCAAGTCAGATTGTATCCCAGGGCTATGGAAAAAGCAAACACTATTTTATCCCCGGTTATTCCCGCCTTGCGGCGCAAAAGCATACCACCGATCCCCCGCCCGTCTGGACCACCTGAGCGCATTCTCTTACGCTGGCGCCGGTGGTCAGCACATCGTCTATCAGGAGGATGCATCGACCCTGAAATTCCATGCCGGGCACAAAGGCTCCCTCCACATTTTTGAGCCGTTCCTCACGGGTCAATTCCATCTGAGGGCGGGTATCCCGGATGCGCCGCAGCCCATCCGGATAGACCGGAATCCCCAATCCCTCCGAAAGCTCCTGGGCCAGCAGCAGACTTTGGTTAAACCCTCGCTTGCGTAGTCGGTTTCGATGGAGCGGCATAGGACAAATGCCATCGATGGGTAGCCCCATAAGATGGGCACGGTAGCACTCCAGCATCAGATATCCTAAGGTACGGGCAAGATACCGCTTATTGTCAAACTTCAGCCCGTGGATCATCTCCCGCGCCTTGTCCTGATACTCCAGGGCCCAGAAACAGGATACCCCCAGCACCTGCTCCCCCATAAACTCCAGAGGCAGTTCCCCATAACAGCATTCACAGATCCCGGAGCCAGCCAGTATCCCCCGCTCCCCGCCGCAGAGAGCGCACTTAACGTCTACGGGGAATAAAAGCTCCCCTAGCCCCTTTAGGAATCCTCGCACCCAAACGCCTCCTTCAGCGCTCCCTTGAACCCCGAATATTTGGTCTGCATCCGGTCGTTCGCCACCATATAAGAAACCGACCTCCGAGAGCCGATCAAATAGGCCTTCCGCTTTGCCCGGGTAATGGCGGTGTACAGCAGATTCTTGGTATAAAGCAACGCGTTGGTTCCCAGGATGGGAATGATCACCGCGGGGAACTCGCTCCCCTGGCTTTTGTGTACACTGATGGCATAGCAGATGTCGGTCTCCGCCAAATTATAAATGGGGTATACCGCCAGCCGATCATCGTCATAAAGGATACTGGCCTGCTGCAACTCGGGATCCAGGGAAACCAGCTCCCCCATCTCCCCGTTGAAGATGCCCTCTCCCTCGACCACCATCCGTCCCTGATCCTTCTGCCAAGCGATGGTATAGTTGTTCTTAATCTGCATGACCCGATCTCCCTGGCGGTATATCTTTCCGCTGATCTCCACCTGGGGCTTGCGGGGATGGGGCGGATTCAAAAGCTGTTGAAGCCGCTGATTTAGAGCGATTACCCCCAGATCCCCCTTTTTGCTGGGAGCGATAACCTGGATCCCGGGGTTTTCACGGATCAGCTCCTCGATCTTCTGCCAGCATCCCCCGATGGTATCCCGCTCCAGAAAGACAAAATCACCGTTCTCCCCGTTCTGCGGCATCTCCCCGTGGTTAACCCGATGGGCTGCCAGGGAAATGCCGCTTCCCTCTCCCTGCCGGTATACCGTCACCAGCTTGACCGTGGGTACGCACCCACTGGCAATCAGATCCTTTAGAATATTTCCCGGGCCCACGCTGGGCAGCTGATCCGCGTCTCCGATGAGAATCAAACGGCTTTCCGGGCGAATCGCCCGAAGGAGCCGCATCAAAAGGAACACATCCACCATGCTGGTCTCATCCACAATAACGGCGTCATAGTCCAGAGGATGATCCTGATCCCTCTGAAACCGGGGCGCGTTGTCTCCCCCCGTATATTCCAGCAGACGGTGAATGGTAAAGGCGTCCATGCCGGTGGCTTCCCCCATCCGCTTGGCGGCCCGGCCGGTGGGCGCACATAGAACACACCGCTTTCCACCGCTCTCCAGCAGCTCCAGCAGGAACCGCACGATGGTGGTCTTCCCGGTGCCAGGCCCGCCGGTGATAACGCAGACGCCCCGCTCCATAGCGGTGTCCACCGCCTTCCGCTGTTCCGACGCCAGCTTTACTCCGTGGAGCTTCTCCAGAGCCGGAAGGGAAAGGGGCGTAAGCACCGGCTCCTTATCTCCGGTGGCCAGAGTATGGATACGGTCGGCGCACTCCCGTTCCGCCCGGTAGAACTGGCCCAGGTATACCGGTTCCTCCTCTCCGTGGGCCAAAAAAAGCTGTCCCTTGGCGCAAAGAGAGGCTAGCTCATATTCCACGTCCTCACGGTTGGCCCCAATGATCCGTACAGTGGTGTCCACCAATACCTTGGCGGGGAGATAGGTATGCCCTTCCTCCCCCGCCCATACCAGGGAATACCGCAGAGCGGCGTCGATGCGAAAGGGCGAATCCGACTCAATGCCCACCTTCATAGCGATGGCATCGGCGATTCGAAACCCAATGCCCGCCACATCCTCAGCCAGCCGATAGGGATTCTCCCGTACCACGCCAACGGCTCCGTCCCCATAAAAGGCGCTGATTCGCATGGCTTGGTTTACCGTGAGCCCATATTCCATAAGGGCTCCCACGTTTTGGCGGATGTTCATATTCTCCCGGTAGCTGTTGCAGATCTTAATAGCCGTGGCCATACCGATCTTGGGGATTCGGGTCAGCATCGCCGGGTCCCCAAGCAACACTTGATGGGTATCCTCTCCGAAGGTCTCCACGATGGCCTTGGCAAAGCTGGGGCCGCATCCTTTTACAATGCCGCTGCGCAAAAACACCTCCATCTGCTCCGTGCTTTCCGGCGGCATAGGACGGCAAAGGGACATACGGATCTGCTGGCCGTATTCCCGGTGATAAGTCCAAACGCCCTCGATATGCACCCGTTCTCCCGAAGCCAGGGGGACGCACACCCCAACGGCGGTCACCATACGGTTGTCCTCGGTGGCCAGCTCCAACACACTGTAACCGTTTTCATCGTTTCGGTAGATCACCGAAAGCACTTCGGCGTTGAGCTCAATATATTCTCCGTTCATCGGCTTCTTCCCATCATCCAATCCTCCCGCAGCCTTTATAAGCCGCGGCCTTTGGTCTGATTTTACACCATCCTATCGCAAATTCCTACCCAAAGAAGACGGAAAGAAAGGGCCCAGCAGTTGCTAGGCCCTTTCTTTCCTATGCATCTTTTAAAAGGTCGTCCACCCGGTCCAGCTTCTCCCAGGGGAGATCCAAATCAGGACGCCCAAAGTGTCCATAGGCCGCCACCTGTTGATAGATGGGCGCCCGCAGCCCCAGCCTCTCGATGATGGCCATGGGCCGTAGGTCGTAATGCTTGCGAATGAGCGCGCTAAGATGCTCCTCCGGCACCTTTCCGGTGCCAAAGGTATCCACCATGATGGACAGGGGCTCCGCCACGCCAATGGCATAACTAAGCTGCACCTCGCATTTCTCGGCGAGGCCCGCCCCTACAATGTTCTTGGCCACATGCCGGGCGGCATAGCAGGCCGAGCGATCCACCTTGGTGGGATCCTTGCCTGAGAACGCGCCGCCGCCGTGACGGGCATACCCGCCGTAGGTATCCACGATGATCTTGCGGCCGGTAAGGCCAGTATCCCCCATGGGGCCGCCAGTTACAAACCGTCCGGTAGGATTTACCAGATATTGGGTCCCTTCGTCCAACAGCTCCGCCGGGATGGCCTCTCGGATCACCTTGGCCACCACGTCCTCATGGATGGTGGCTAGGGCTACATCGGGATGGTGTTGGGTGGAAACCACCACTTTATCCACCCGGTAGGGCTTGCCGCCCCGGTATTCCACCGTTACCTGGCTCTTCCCGTCGGGGCGGACATAGGGAAGGATGCCGTCCTTCCGCACCCGGGTGAGCTGCCGGGTAACGGCATGCGCCAGATGGATGGGCATGGGCATCAGTTCCGGAGTATCGGTGCAGGCATATCCAAACATAAGCCCCTGATCCCCGGCTCCGATGTTAAATACGCCTTGGCCACGGGTTTCAAAAGCGTCGTCTACCCCCATAGCGATATCCCCGGACTGTTCATGGATGCTGGTCAAAACCGAACAGGATCGGCCGTCAAATCCAATATCGCTGCTTACATAGCCGGCATCCACCACGATTTTACGCACCAGCTGGGGGATATCCACATAACAGTGGGTGGAGATCTCCCCCGCCACCATGACCAAGCCGGTGGTGGAAAGGGCCTCACACGCCACCCGGGCGGTGGGGTCGTCCCGCAATATGGCGTCCAATACGCCATCGGAAATTTGATCGCACAATTTATCGGGGTGGCCTTCTGTCACCGATTCCGATGTAAATAGGTAATCCTTTGCCATCTTCCCATCTCCCTACATAAAAAAATCTCCGCACTGCGGAGGTATCTTGGCCTTATCTTCCGGAATACGCTCCGCAGGATTTGGCACCTAGCATCGCTGGTTGCCGGGCTTCATCGGGCCTGTCCCTCCACCACTCTTGATAAGGAAAACAAATATGCGGTTGTTGATTCTCATTCTATCCATTAAACTATATCATGTCAATATGAATTCCATGAAGAATCATGAAGGCGCGCTCTCCCCTAACAGCCTGATGGGCGTGCGCGCGTAGGAGCGATTGCGACCATGAAAAAAACCCTGGGGTGCCTGCGCCGAGCCGATCAGGACTTTAAATTGTTACAGGATGAAGACCGGATTGCGGTAGGGGTATCCGGGGGCAAAGACAGCATGCTGCTGCTAAAAGCCCTCTCCTTATACCGGCGGTTCAGTAAAAAGCACTTTTCCATTACCGCCGTCAATGTGGGCATGGGACTGGGCTTTGACCCCGCGGGCATCGAGGCCTTTTGCCGGGAGCTGGAGGTGGACTTTCGCTATGTGGACGCCCGGCTTCTGGAAGTAGTGCAAAGCGTCACCAAGACCCCGGATAGACCCTCCTGCGCCCTATGCGCTAAACTCCGGCGAGGGACCGTCAACACCGCCGCTGTGGCCGCAGGCTGCAATAAGGTGGCCTTGGCCCACCACCGGGACGACGTTCTGGAAACCTTTTTGATGAGCATGTTTTACGAGGGACGGCTTAACACCCTCTCCCCCAAGAGCTATCTGAGCCGCCAGAAACTCACGGTGATTCGCCCCTTTGTCTACCTGCCCGAAAAGCACATCATCGGCGCGGTACGCCGAGAGGGCGTCCCCATCGTCCCTTCCACCTGTCCCTTTGACGGCTATACCAACCGGCAGCGCATGAAGGATTTGATCAAAGAGCTGCGCAAAACCGTGCCCCGGGCCGATGAAATGATGTTTTTCGCTCTGTCCAATACCGATGGCTACAACCTATGGGATAAGGCCAAGCAATACGGCACCGACGGCGCGGTGAATGGGGAATCACCTCAAAGGCCTATAAATAGCACAACAGAATAAAAATCGCGCCCACCACATCAACAATGCCGATAATCAATCCACTTCTGGCAAATCCTTTTCCACTGAACTGCCCTTTGTCACATTGGCTCATTCCAATTAACCCAAATACAATCGCTAACGTCCCCAGGATGATGCCCGCGACAAAAATCCCCAAGATGCTTATAACAAGGCTCGCAACGCCCAGTCCTGAGAGCGGCGGGTTTATCTCCTCTTTTGTAGTTTTCTCCTCATTCCCCGCCAAGGTACCCACCGAGGACAATGGGGCGCCGCAGGCCTCACAAAATGCCGCTTCCTTCGATACTTCCCTGCCACAACCGCTGCAAAACATCACCGCACCTCCATACAGGTTTTTATCAAATTATACCATATGGAAATGGAAAATTACAGCATTCAATCCATCAAAAAAGCCCCCATTTAAGGGAGCTTTTTATCAATTAGATGGCATAGCCGTAGGAGAGGTTTCCTCCTTGGGAAGATAGAACACATCGATGATCAACTGCTCCAGCTCCTCCTCATCCACCAGGTAATACCAAGGGGACTGCTCCATGGCCGTTCCCGGCAGCTGGATCAGCTCAATGTTGCTGGAAGGCACCTTCAGCACTGCCGAGGCATAGGCCACTACCCGGTCGGTATTGAGGTTCATAAAGGTATACTTGGAGACGGCGGACAGAATGCCAGGCACCTGGCTCACGCCCAAATTCCGCACCTTGGCCATATAGCCAAAGATATAATCCATCTGGCGCTTGCCCCGCTCGGTATCGCTGCCGTCCAGGCCCTCCCCTTTTCGCATCCGGCAGAAGGTATTGCCCTGTTCTCCGCGAAGGGTGACGGTCTCTCCCTTCCTTCCGATGCCCTCCATATCGCTTCGTAGGGTGACGGTGACGCCGCCCACCGCATCGGTCAGAGGACCCAGCCCGTCCATATTAATGCCTGCGTAATCCTGGAGCCCAAGATCGTATTTCCCATCCAGACTCAACAGGAGGTTGATGGCCTTCATGGTATTCTCCGGGCCATAGCCTTCCTCCCGGCCGCCAAGCTGAAAAGCGCCGTTGATCTTGCGCATTTCGGTACTGGTTACCCTTCCCTTGCTATCCAGAGTATCCACCTGGGCCTTTGTGTCCCGGGGAATCTCAATGCCGGTGATCTTATTCTGCTTAAGATCGATGGCCACCACGATCATCACGTCCGTCCGGGCGCCCAGCTCCTCCCGGCCCACGCCGGCGTCGGTGCCTAGCAGCACAAACTTAGCGATATCGGTATTCTCGTAGTATTGCCGCCCGTTATAACTAATGTATTCGATCTTATGCTCCGGCACGGGGGTCTTGGTGATCACTGATCCCGGATCCTTATAGATACCGCGGAGTTTGAGATACATGGCTCCAGCAGTTCCCAGTCCCGCTAAAATAAGAAGCGTCAGCGTCCAGCTCAGCACCCGCCGCGCGGTACTCCGCCGGGGCTTCTTCCGCTTGGGAGCCGCCGCCGGCATAGGGCGGGTCTGGGGCCGCCTGCCCTGAGGCGGGCGCTGGCCGTTCTGGGGCCGCTTCCCCCTGGTAGGAGGCTGCTTTTTGGGCCGCTCATAATAGTCCAGGCTATCATAATCATCATACCGGGACGGCAGCCTCCTCTGCCCGCTCCTTCTAGGAGCATAATCCATATATTCCGTGCGCCGGCGGCGCTCCTCTTTTCTAGACACGGTACTTCCTCCAAAATGGGAAAGGGCCTTGACACCCTTATCGTGTCAAGGCGCCTGAGTCGACCCCTATGATACCCTTTTTTCCCCTGTTAGACAAGCTGTCGAAGGAAAATGACATTAAACGTTAAGATAATCCCCCCGCCGGTATTCGGTGATGGCGTTATAGGCAAAGGAATTTTTGTCGTAGTTCTCCAGGGCCTTTCCAGTTCCGATGGCCACGCAGCTCATGGCGTCCTCCGCCACATAGCAGGGGATCTTCACCCGCTCGGACAGATAGCGATCCAGGCCAAACAGCAGGGAGCCGCCCCCCGTCATGCAAATGCCGTTCTCGGAAACGTCCGCCGCCAGCTCCGGAGGCGTCCGCTCCAGGGTGCTATGGACCGCATCGGTAATGAGCTGAATGGGCTCCTCCAGTGCCTCGATCATCTCGTTGCCCGCGATCCGCACCGTACGGGGCAGGCCTGAGATGAGGTTCCGGCCCGTGATATCCATATAGACATCCTCCTTACGGGGATAGGCGGTGCCGATGTTGATCTTCATCTCCTCCGCCGTCCGCTCCCCGATGAGCAGGTTATGCTTTTTGCGCATGTACCGGACGATGGCCTCGTCCATCTTATCCCCAGCGCACTTGATGGATTCGCTGACCACCGAGCTGCCCAGGGAGATGACCGCCACATCGGTGGTGCCGCCGCCAATATCCAACACCATGCTGCCGTAGGGCGCGCCGATGTCGATCCCGGCGCCGATGGCCGCCGCGATGGGCTCTTCAATGAGCATGGTATGCCGGGCGCCGGCCCCTTCGCTGGCCTGCTTGACGCTCCGCTTTTCCACCTCCGTCACCCCGCTGGGAACGCAGACCACCAGCCGGGGCTTGAAGAAAAACCGGCGGCCGATGATCTTCTTGAGGAAGTAAAACAGCATCTTTTCCGTTACGTCGTAATTGCTGATAACACCGTCCCGCAGAGGGCGGATGGCTACAATGTTGCCGGGGGTCCGGCCGATCATATGACGGGCCTCATCCCCTACGGCCACCATCCGGCCGGTGGACTTGTCCAACGCCACCACCGAGGGCTCCCGCAGGACAATGCCCTTGCCTTTGACGAACACCAGAACGCTGGCCGTACCCAGGTCAATCCCGATATCGCTTGTTTCAAACCATTTCATTTGTATATACACTCCCAGTCGGCTTGTCCCATTCCATGTGAAACGACATAAAATCACACTTTTGTAACCTTATAATAATAGTTAAGCGACATTTTTTCAACTGGGATTATTTTGGCGCCGGATTACTGGTCGGCGCCCTTGTATTTAATATGAGTGGCAAGGCCGCCCCGGATGTGCCGTTCCGCCTTGTTCTTCATCAGCACCTTCTGCACCTCTCCGTAAGTGGCTCGATTGATCTGGCGAAGCCGGTCCGACATATCCTTATGAATGGTGGATTTTGACATGCCAAATACCTTGGCCGCATCCCGTACCGTGGCGCCTGTCGAAAGGATATAATCCGCTACCTGTACCACCCGCCGCTCGATGTACTCCTGCATCCTGGATACCCCCAATCGTTTTCCCTAAAGCCTATGAAAAAACGCCTCTATTTATGCCCATCCATGACAGGTACACGCCGAATCTTACAAAAGGGCTTGCACGCTCCGTCCGATGAGGGGTATCCTAGGAATAAACCGATGATTGGATTGGGAGGAAACGGCATGGCATCGATCGCGGACATCTGGATCAATCAAGAGGATAAGAGCAGGCTTCCGGCGGAAAACTGCTTTCTTCTTCGGAATCATGGCATCCGTGGAGACGCCATGGCCGGGCCGGGAGACCGGCAGATTTCCATGGCCCTTGTAAACGCCGCTCGGGACGGCGGTCTCTGCGGGCCCCGGTATGGCGCCAACCTTTCGGTGGACGGCCTGGATTTTTCCGCCCTAAGCCCAGGAGATCTCCTGCTGATCGGATCTGCGGTTCTTCGGGTCAGTCAAGTGGGCAAACGCTGTTTTCCCGAATGCCCCATCGTGGCTGAGGGCGGCGTCTGCTTTCTCAAGACCCACTGCGCCTTTTTAACGGTGGAACAAGAGGGAAAAATCCATAAAGGGGATGCCATCCGCCTGGACAAGCCCCAGTCCGACTAACGTTGAACAATTCCGCCCCAAGCGGATGATGATTTGGAGGGAATGTATATGGATCAAAGAAAGCCCCTAAGCCCTCGGGCCAAGGGGATCATCCTCACCATGCAGCGGAATGAGCTTACCGAATACCACATCTATTCCGCCATCGCTAAACGGCAGAAGAACTCCCACAACCGGGAAACCCTGCTTCGAATCGCAGAGGAAGAAAAGCGGCATTACCACATTTGGGAGGCCTATACCAAAGAGGCTCCCAAGCCTAAAAAGGGCAAGATCCTCTGGTATCGCTTCCTGGCGGCTACCCTGGGCTTTACCTTTGCCCTCAAGCTCATGGAAAACGGCGAGGAGGGAGCCCAGCAGGTCTACGACGACCTGGCAAAGGAGGTTCCTGCCAGCCTCCGCATCCGGGAGGAGGAGCAGCAGCACGAAAACGAGCTACTGGAACTGTTGGACGAGGAACGGCTTCAATACGTGGGCTCCATGGTGCTGGGCCTTAACGATGCCCTGGTGGAATTGACCGGCACTTTGGCGGGGCTTACCTTCGCTTTGATGAACACCCAGCTCATTGCTCTGTCGGGACTCATCACCGGCATCTCCGCCACGCTATCCATGGCCTCTTCGGAGTTCCTGTCCGCCCGAAGCGAAGGACGTGCCGACGCCTTTAAATCCTGCATCTACACCGGCATCGCCTACCTCATCACGGTGACGCTGCTGATTCTCCCCTACCTGGTGCTGCCGCCCCAGGATTATACCCTGGCCTTGATCATCATGGTGGTAACGGTGGTTTTGATTATTTTTGTATTCAACTACTACATCGCCGTGGCAAAAGGCCTGGAATTCAAAAAACGTTTTCTGGAGATGGCGGCCATCAGTCTGGGCGTAGCGGTATTTTCCTTCGTCATTGGCCTGTTGGTCAAGGAGTTTCTGGGCATCGACGTCTAATGCAAATAAAAAAAGAACCCCATATGGGGTTCTTTTTTATGCTTTTCTTAGAACACGGGGAGCGCCGCGCCCTCGTAGCTATCCTCAATGTAGGTCTTGATCTTCTCGCTCTGGAGGGCATTGATCAGCTTGACGATGGCCTCGTCCTCCTCCCGGCCTTCCTTCACCGTGATGATGTTGGCGAAGGTAGTGGCAGCCAAAGCGTCCTTATCCTCGGCGGCCAGCGCATCGGACACCTTCAGTCCCCCCTGGATGGCATAGTTGCCGTTGATGACGGCGATGTCCACGTCGGGGAGGGAGCGGGGCAGCTGAGCGGCCTCGGCCTCAATGAGCTCGATGTTCTTGGGGTTCTCCACCACATCCAGTTTGGTGGCGGTCAGGCCAGCATCTTCCTTGAGCTTGATGATGCCCAGATCCTGGAGCAGCAACAGCGCTCGGGCCTCGTTGGTGGTGTCGTTGGGCACGGCCACCTTGGCTCCATCGGGGAGCGCATCCAGGCTGGCGGTCTTGCCGGCATACACGCCCATGGGCTCATAGTGGATGGAGGCCACGGACACCAGATGGGTACCCTGCTCTTCGTTGAAGTCATCCATATAGGGCTTGTGCTGGAAGAAGTTGGCGTCCAAATCGCCGCTTTCCACGGCCAGGTTTGGCTGCACATAGTCGGTGTATTCGACGATCTCCAGATCCACTCCCTGGGCCTTGAGATCCTCCTTCACCTGAGCCAGAATCTCAGCATGGGGAGTGGGGCTAGCGCCCACCTTCAGTTTTACCAGCTGGCCGTCGTCAGCGGGTTTGTTGTCCCCGCCACAACCGGCCATCACGCCCAGACACAGCAGAGCGCTCAGGGCAACAACCAGTATCTTTTTCACAGCAAATCCCTCCAATTGATGGTGCTTTTGGCACGATATTTCTTCATTTATACTATGGTTACCTTCTCTTGTCAACCTTGCGGGCGATGAGATTGCCGATCATCTGTATGACCTGAACCAGCAGGATCAACAGGGCCAGACAGAGATACATCATCCCAAATTTATACTTGTAATAGCCGTAGTTGATGGCAATGGCTCCCAGGCCGCCGCCGCCGACGATACCAGCCATGGCGGAATACCCCAGGATGGTGGTGGTGGCAAGGGCTGCTCCCACGATGAGGCTGGGCATAGCCTCGGGCAGAAGGGCCTTTGTGATGATCTGCATGGGCCGGGCTCCCATAGAGCGCATGGCTTCTACAATGCCTCCCTCCACCTCCCGGATGGAGCCCTCCACCAAACGGCTCACATAGGGGAAGGACGCGATGACCAGCGGAAAGATGATGGCAGGGGAGCCTAGACTGGTGCCTACCACCGCCCGGGTTACCGGTGTCAGGGCCATGATGAGGATCAAAAAGGGCGCCGAACGGAGGATGTTCACCAAACCGTTTAAAAAGGCGTTGAGAGGCCGATTGGGCATCAGTCCCCCCTTTTCCGTCACCACCAGAGCAATGCCCAGAGGCAATCCCAGCACATAGGCAAAAAACGTGGACGCAAAGGTCATATAGAGGCTCTCCCAGGTGCCCTGGAGCAGCAGCGGTATCAGTTGATCAATTGGCGGCATCGTCGTTCACCTCCTGTACCTTCATCCCCTTGGCCCGCAAAAAGGCCACGCCGGCCTCTACCGAGGTCGCGTCGTTGGGAAACTGAATCACCATCTGTCCGAAGGATTTTTCATTGACTCTTTCGATGTTGCCGTAGAGGATGTTGACGGGCGCCTTGCAGGCGATGATCATGTTGGCAATGATCGGCTCAAAAGCGTTCTCCCCATCGAATACCACCCGGAATACCTTGCCGTTGGCCCGTTCCACCTGGGCCTCCTCGGTATAGAACAGCTTTAAAGCCGCCGGCGTCTTGGGATGGGTGAATACCTCGGTGACCGGACCTTCTTCCACCACCGTGCTGCCGTCCATCACCGCCACCCGGGTACAGATTTCTTTGATCACCGACATCTCATGGGTGATCAAAACGATGGTGATCCCCAGCCGCTGGTTGATCTCCCGGAGCAGCTCCAGGATGGACCGGGTGGTCATGGGATCCAGAGCGCTGGTGGCCTCGTCGCACAAGAGTACCTTTGGGTTGGTGGTCAAAGCCCGGGCAATGGCCACTCGCTGCTTCTGCCCGCCCGAAAGCTGGCTGGGATAGGCGTCGGCCTTATCGGAAAGGCCCACGATCTCCAAAAGCTCCATGGCCCGCTTATGGGCGGCCTCCTTGCTCTCCCCGGCGATCTCCATGGGAATCCGCACGTTTTTTTCCACCGTCCGCTGCATCAAAAGGTTAAATCCCTGGAACACCATGCTGATGCTCCGCCGCAAATGGGATAGTTCCTTCCCATTCAGGCCGCTCAGGTCCACGCCATCGATTTTCACCGTACCGCTGGTGGGCAAAATCAGATGGTTGATACACCGGACCAGAGTGGTCTTTCCCGCTCCGCTCATGCCGATGATGCCAAAGATCTCGCCCTTTCCAATCTTTAAATTGACATGCTTCAAGGCGGTGACGGTTCCCCCCGCCGCCGTCTGAAAGGTTTTGCCCAGATCCATAAGCTCGATCATAGGTCTTTGGTTATCCGTTCGTTCCACGCTGCTTCCCCCAACTAATTTCCCTCTTTCGAGGCTCTATCGCATAATGTAATATGATACACTGGTTTTGAAAGGATGAAAACCACTTTTTCCAAAATGCCCGTATTTTAAAGGGATTTCAGCGCAAAAACGAAAACCCGCTCCCGGCGACGCCGGAAACGGGCAGGCTAGGGGTCCTTCTTCAGACCGGAGTTTTTTTACTGTTTCATCGCTTTCATCGGATCCTTGTGGGCGTCGTTTTCATAGTACTCCAGATGCAGATGGGGCGGGTCGCCTTTGGTAGCGCTGGCGCTGTTGCCGATGACGCTGATCACGTCGCCCTGTTTTACGGTTTGACCCTTTTTCACCTTTTCCATGGTGCCTACGTTGGCATAAACCACCTTTTTACCGCCATCCGATACCACCGTGATGGTGTATCCCAGGGCGGGATCGTTCACCATGGATTCCACGGTACCGTCCAGGCAGGCTTTGATCTCCGTGCCCTCCTTGGCCGATAGATCCACGCCGGTGTGTACCATCCACTCCTTCAGCGCTTCAAAATAAATGGGATCCTCCGCCGAATAGGGGCGCAGCACCTCTCCTGCCAAGGGCATTGCCATGGCTTGAGCAGCGGGCTTTGCGCTGGGCACCACCACGGGCTCCTCGCTGGGGGTAGGGGTGGGCTCTGGCTTAGCGGTCTGGGTGGCTGTGGCCTTGGGCGTGGGGGTAGGCTGCACCAGCACCTGTTCGCTGGGGGGTGTGGGCTTCTTTGCCAAATTGGAAATGGAGTTAAAGGTAAAATAGGCCGCAACACCCACCAGAATCAGGCAGACCACCACGATGATATACATGCCCTGGCGGTCCATAAATCCCTTTTTCGTATTTATATTTCGGTTGCGGCGGGAAAAATTGTTGTTGTCCATACGCGATACCTCCTCATGCATATTCTTGCCACAAGGAAGTTTTATCATACGGCATGTTTTCTGGTTTATTTTAGGTTTTTGATGGTAGTCAGCTCCACCCCGGTATAATAATGTAAAAGGATTTCCTTATAGTCCGACCCGTTTTTCGCCATGGCCAAAGCGCCCACCTGGCTCATCCCCACGCCATGGCCGTAGCCTTTGGTGGTGATGGTCACCGTGCCGTCCTTGCAGGCGATGGTAAAATTAGCGGAATCCAGATTAAAAAGGGATCGCATCTCCGTTCCACTGATGCTCTCCCCACCGATGACGATAGCCCGCACACGGCCCGCTTCGGTACGGGTATCGCTGCCGATAGCGGAAGGCACATCGGATAGATTGGCGTTGGGATATTTTTTCTGGATGGTTTTACGAAATTCATCATAGGTGAAGGTCATGGTGCGGGTAAAGCGGTTGGCGGTTTCCTCGCCGGCGCTCTCCACCGATTTCAAATAGGGCAGATTGCCGCCCCATACATTGACCACGTCCTCGGTCTGTCCCCCGGCCACCGCATGAAAAAAAGCCGCGATGGGTTCCCCTTCATAGGCCAGGATCTGGCCCCTGGTGCCCATCACCGCCTGGCGCAGCTTATCCTCATAGGCGGAAAATCCATCCCCCCACTTACTCATCCTCTGCTCAGGGGTACAATAGGCCTGACAATGGGCAAAATCGGTGCAGACGTCGGCGTCTCCCCTTCCGCATCCTCCCGCCAAAACCTTGCGGTAGGCATAAGTCCGGGCGGCCACCGCCTGGGCCTTGAGTGCCTCCATCTCATAGGAAGCGGGCATCTCCCCCGAAACCACGCCTACGATGTATTCCTCAAAATCCATGGATTCCGTAGCGCCGGTGGTATGGTTGTACACTCGGACGGTAACCGGCTCATAGTCCGTCAGGTCCACCCCCTCCTGCGGGGAGGTGGACTGGGGCCAGGGCTCCCCATCTTGACGAAGAGGAGCTGCCATATCCCAGGCGGGTACCGCCAGCAAAACCAGGGTCAGCACCACCACCAGTAGATCCAGCCAGCGACTGCGCCCGCCCGGGGTGATATGCCGGACCCGCGCCATCGTCCGGCGGGGCCTTGTCCGGCCTGTACGCCGCCGCCGGCGCCTTTTGCAACTACTCATTGCGGTTTTCCGCCAGGTGATTATTGACGATCAGAATCTGGCCCGGTACCGAGGACCAAGGCGCGATATAGGGGTTTATTTCCAGCAACTCGTAAAGGGTCATTCCAAACCGCTGCGCCGCCGATGCCAGGGTATCGTTTCGGGCCATGGGATACAAAAGCCCACGGGGACAGATGCGCCATACCACCGGAATCCAGATAGTTTCCCCCGGCGTTAGCTTCACAAGGCCGGGATTTACCTGCAAAAACAGGGTTTCGCTGATGCCGTACCGGTTTAGTAGGCGTTCTATGGTATCCTGCTCCTTCACCACATATTCCATACGCAATGTTTTTCGCTCCATTTTCTCACCCTTTCCGTCCTATTACCCATGTATATTCGCCTTTCGTCCAATGTTGACAAAGCATTTTGATGTGGATACAATGTTTACGCCATGCACCTGTAGCTCAGCAGGATAGAGCGTTCGCCTCCTAAGCGAAAGGCCCCGCGTTCGAATCGCGGCAGGTGCGCCAGCGGCGAGTTGCGCACCTCACGTTGTGGGGTGCGTTTTATTTTACATCCGTACCGTTTGAGATATGAAAAAACCGTGCCATTATGGCTCTATACCGTTTGTAGCGGCCTTTCATCCCCGGGATCAGGGCAGTCGCTCCAGGGCATATACAATAATTGACCGGATGTACTCCGCCTAACGTCAAAGGCCCCCATGCATCCATCGGACACACGGGGACCTTTTATTGTTTTGGAATCGATTAAATTCTTTTTTCGGAAACAAGGGGATCTGGACTGCTCCATGCCCATTCACTGCCGGCGCTGCTTTCCGGTTTCCCAATGGGAGAGGAAAAACAGCCGCCGGTTTCCCGGTACAAGTCGTAAAACACTTGGGGCGGAACAGGCCGGGAAAAGTAGTATCCCTGGACATAGCGGCAACCAACCTCCGCCAAGTACCGGCACTGCTCCTGGGTTTCCACCCCTTCACAGATGGCATCAATCCCAAGCTTCCGCAGACTGTTGAGGATATCGGGCAGAATCGCCCGGTTCCTCGTATAAAGGGGCTCCTCGCTGGACAAAAACCTCCGGTCAAGCTTCAACACATCGAAGTCCAGCTCCTGAAGGATGTTGACCCCGGCATAGCCCGCTCCATAGTCGTCAATGGACATGGTGTATCCATACCCCCGCAGCTGCTGGCAAAACCGCTTGGCCTCAGCAAACTCGTTTAGCATGATGGTCTCCGTCAGCTCAAACTCCAGCAGCTCAGGAGGAACACCATGCTCCTGGGCCATATCATGCAGCCGCTGAGCGGTTCCCGGAACGCGAAGGTGCAAGCGGGACAGATTCACCGAGGTCCGCACCACCGGAAGCCCCCACTTCAGCCTGTCCGCCAAATGGGCGCAAACCCTGCGCAGGATGATCCAATCCAAGTCCACCACCGTTCCGTTTCCCTCCATAATGGAAAGGAAGGCGTCCGGATAGACAATACTGCCATCCGGCGCACAACGGCGCGCCAATGCTTCGGCCCCAACGATCTCGCCGGAATACAGATCCACCTTGGGCTGTAGATAAAAGAGAAACCTTCCCTCCTGAAGGGCCAGGTTCACCTCCTGCTCTCCCGCTTGGAACATGGCCGCCGTTTCCAGCATAGCGTGGTCAAACAGCACGGCGCCGGGCACCAGTTTTTTCTTGGCCTCCCGCCATGCTAAAACGGCATAATCCACGGCCTCCAGCACGTTTGGGACAGCCACCGGATAGATGCCACAGTGGGTGCGCAGGTTGCAGGCCGGATAGTGCGGCCGGTAACGGGACAAAAACATCTCCGTATGGCGGGTATATTGTTCCACCAGTTCCCCGTCGGACTGTTTTTCTTCGGTCACCACCACAAAGAGAAACCGGTCGGAAAACACCCGTTCCCACACGGCCACCCGGGGCAACAGCTCCAGATAGTCCAGGGCCGCTTTTAAAAGGGCGTCCCCCTGTGGAACGCCATAATAGCGGTTCACCAGCTTGAACTCCGCAAAATCCGTGTAGCACAGATATGCCTTCTCTCCGCTACTCATATTGCGGAGGACTTCCTCCGCTTTTTTAACAAAAGATTGATGTGTCAGCATTTGATCCTTCTCCAATGGCGATCGTCTTTCAAGAAGCGTCCGATAGCGAATTGCGGGAATGGAGCCAGCAGAGGCTGGACTTGGCCCGCGTTACACGCATCATTCTTTTTGAGAAGTTCTTTTAACAATTGGGAATACTGAAACCATCAAGCGGCAGTTGCGGCCACCCAGGCGTTCGCAAAATCGTTTATATCGCGAAACCGAATGCAAGCGATTGATTTTCAAGTTTTATGTTAGCAAGTTTTTAAAAACGCGTCAACGAAATTCCCCATTTTTTGTCCGGATGATGGGAAAACGCTGTGAAAACTCAACATAAACCCCCAGAAACGCAATAAAAACCAGCGAAATCGCATGGTGTCGGGATAAGCCGTCAAAAAAGCCGTCAGATTGAAAGGAGCTGTGTTTGTATGGCAAGACGCGGAGAAAACATCTATCACAGAAAGGACGGACGATGGGAGGGACGCTATATCGTCGGCCGCAGGCTTGATGGAAAGCCCAAATTCCGATCCATCTATGGAAAAAGCTATGGAGAGGTAAAGCGCGCGCTGGTAGCGCTCAAATCCAAAGCATTGGCCGCTCAGGATCAGCCCGCCATGCTGGTCTATGGAGACGGTAGTCTGTCGGATTGGATGTCCTATTGGCTGGATGTAACGGAAAAACCCTACATTCGGGAGACCACCTATCTGCTGTACCGGCGGAGCATTGAAAAGCACTTGGTGCCATGGCTGGGAGGCTATCCCCTAAGGGAGTTATCCCCTGCCCATATCCAGGCCATGGTGGACGAGCTGCGCAATACCATGGCGTCCAGCACGCTGCACGGGCTATGCCGTTTATTAAAAAGCATCCTGGCATGTGCGGTAAAAAAACGATTGATCATAGAATCGCCTTTTCGGGAAATTCGGATGCCCAAGTTCCGGCAGCGGCCGCCACGGGTGCTTACCACAGCGGAGCAGGCCCGGCTGGAGCGCGCCGCCATGGAAGCGGGCAACCTGGAATACCTCCTGTGTCTATATACCGGACTGCGATTGGGAGAACTTTGCGCGCTGCGGTTTGAGGATATCGATTTCGAGGCCAATATCATGACGGTATCCCACTCCGTCAAACGAATTGCCGCCAAAGGAGAAAGCGGAGCTACCACTTGTCTAGTGGTGGGCGGCGCCAAAACGGAAAGCTCGGTGCGGGAGATTCCCCTGCCCCTATTTCTTTCCGGAATGCTGCGGCACCGTATGGAGGAGCAGAACGCCCAGGACTCGGATTTCATCTTTGCCGGGCGGGACGGCGGCGCAGCGGAACCCCGCACAGTGCAGAAGCGGTTTGCCCGGCTAGCTGGAAAAACGGGAATCCGCGGCGCTCATATGCACACCCTGCGCCATACCTTTGCCATGCGTTGCCTGGAGCGGGGAATGGGATACAAAGCGCTGTCGGAGATCCTGGGCCATAGTTCTTCCCAAATGACCATTCGGCACTATGACAACTGTACCATGGAGAAAAAACAGCGGGTTATGCGGTCCGCCAGCATGATCGCTTGACGGGATAAGCCGTCAAAAATGGTCACTGCCACGGACAAAAGGCCCGTGGCAGCAGGGAATGGGGCGCGGATCGCGATATAAACGATTTTGCGAACGCCCTCTTTATAGGAGGGCGTTTTTTTACGGAGCAGTGTCTGTTTTCTCTGACATTCTCCCGCCAAAAAGCGTATGGAAAGGATACAGGGCATTTCCGTTATAAAGTGGTATCGCAAACAAACCCGAGCCCATCACTCAGCCGCTTCTTCCATCGCTTTTCCCATGTGACGTTTGTTTTTGTTTCGGAATGGCGCGTATCAACCGAAAACAGAGATAAAATACAGGCGATTTTCGAAGAAATATATCTCAAATTGTCTCATTTTCCGATTAGTTTATTATTTTAATGGTAATATTATGACTAAACAACGGGAATTTGGGCACATTAGCATATAGGTCCAAAAAATATGCGACTTGAGGTGTAAGCTTGGAAAGAAAACAAACCCGATTTGCCTTCGTCTACGAGAATTTGCGACGTCAAATTCTATCGGGGCAGCGGGAATATGGCAGCAAACTGCCCTCTGCACGGCAGCTTTGCCAGCTCTACGGAGTGGGAATCCGAACCATCAAAACCGTTTTAATGCGGCTTCGGGAGGAAGGGCTTATTCACACCGAGGAGCGAAAGAGGGCGGTGGTTGTCTATAGAGTTCCGTTTAGAGAGCAAAAGCATACGGCGCTACAAACAATCGCCGGTCAAAGAGATGCTATCTTAGAGATCTATCGATCCATGGAGGCGCTAATGCCCGATCTCCTCACCTTTAGTTGCCAGTTTACCGATATCATCAACCTGGATCATTACGACGACATCCTCAGGTGGGCAAGGCGCCCCAACCTAACCTCCAACGGCTGGAAAATCCCCGCCCGCTTTTTTCATGATATTCTGAAATCCTCTGGAAACCCCTTTTTCTGCGATGTGCATTCCGCTTTAGAACTACATGGGGAAACCTCCTTCTTAACGGAATATCTTACCGAAACCGGACTCTTTCCCCAGGAGAAGGAAAAGGAGGAATTTAACCGTATCCTGGACGCGGTGAGAAGCGGCAACACCTATGCCATTCAAAACAGCTTTCGGGCGCATTATCATTCCATCGCCAATTCCGTTGCGTGCTGCATGCAGCACCTTGACGTTCAGTACCCCCAGGAGCCCATGGACCCCCGCCGCTATTTCTCGTGGAACACCAGCTATGGCATCCATCAGCACTATCAGCGAATTGCTCGGAATCTGGCGGAAAGGATCAATTTTGGCACATACGCTTACCGCTCCTATCTGCCGTCGGAGCGGGCTCTAGCAGAGGAATACGGGGTATCGGTCCATACCGTCCGCAGGGCGCTCTCCATTCTAAACAACCTTGGATTTGTTAAAACGCAAAACGGCCGGGGGACCCAAGTTCTAACCTTGGATCTATCCGCCAGCATCAAAAATACAAATCATTCCAGGCTGTTGCTGCACCTCAACGCCCTTCAGTTTATGGCCCTGATCGTTCGCCCAATCGCCCTGTCGGCCTTTGACGGAACCCGGCAATCCCTGCAAAAGGCGTTTTCGCAGCCACAGGGCATCTCGCTGGCCGATCTCACCAGCCACGTGGTGGACAACGTCCCCCTCTACCCGCTCAAGGTCATCCTGCAAAAGATCGACTATATCTTCTACGGGGGCATTTATCTCTACCGGCGGAACAGCCCTTTTCCGGACGCCCCCAATGAACTGGCCGTACGGATCTTCTCCTGTCTGGAGAAGGACGACCGGCAGGGCTTTGCCCATCTTCTCTTTGAAACCTACTGCGGCATTTTGACCAACCTTCGCAATCTATTGGTGGACAACGGAGTTCCCGAGGCGGAGCGGGTCATCACGCCCAACCTCTGGTAGCCCACATGAAAAACCCCCGAAAGCCGACGGCTTCCGAGGGAATTCCAATGGTTCAAGAGGATCTGTTTCCCGCCTGAGGAGGGCGCTACCGGCAGGTATTGGCGTTGCACCAAGGGCCGCCCCATGGGGGGAGCGCAAAAATGCTGATCGCAGTGATCTGCGGCGGGATGCTTCTTGTCATAACACCGTTGTATCGGATCCGAACCACATTGCCCTGGCGGAACCGATGGGCATGGGGGGTGTGGACGATTACCCGCTGCCGCGTTTCCAGATCCAGCACAAGCAGACGGTTTCTCTGTACGCCGATCACAATGGCTTGCATGGTCACACATACCACCTCCAATTGTCACACTACAGGATATGAAAAGCAGCGGCAGACGGCTACACTTCAGCCGGAACGATCCCTTTCAAAAAGCTGGACGGATTGACATCCCGGAATCCCTATGATACTGTACAAGCACCATTGAGAAATCGTTTCTATCCTTCGAGCCCATTCCCCTAAGTGGCCTGTCGCCATATGGAGCTGGGCCAAAGGGTCGGTTTTGAAAAGAGCCGGCCTTCCGCCCCGAAAAGATGGATGCAGCGACCGGCAACTCACGTCCTCTTCATCTTTTGGATGGAGAGGACGTTTTTTAGTTTTTTATGAAAGGGGATCGCACCAATGAAACAGCCGCTTATCAACTGGCAGGAATTGCAGCGCTTAAACCGGCCTCCCATGGCCCCGCCCCAACAAAAAGAGGAGGGCAACATGTGGGACCGGGCGGCCGATATGTACAAGCAAATGGCCGCCATGGAAAAGAGCTATACCGTGGGATTCTTGGATGCCTTTGAAACCCGCCCCACCGACACCGTCTTGGATGTGGGGTGCGGCCCCGGGCGCATTTCCGTTCCCATGGCCCAGCGGGCCAAGAGCGTTACCTCGGTGGATTCCGCACAACGAATGCTGAATCACTGCATCCAAAACGCCAAGGACGCTGGGGTCACCAACCTCACTCCCCGTTTATTGGACTGGGAGACGGCTGAACTAGGACGGGATCTGGAGCAGCATGACATCGTCATCGCGTCCCGCTCGGTAGGACTTCAGGACCTGGGCAAGCTCAGCAGCTTTGCCCGGCGCATCGCGGTGATCATGGCCTGGGCCAATGCCCCCAGCATTCCCAACATCCTTCATGATATCTTTGTAGGCTGCTCCGAGGAGGAGGAACGGCGCGGTCCCTTCCCCATGGACCGGCGGGTTGGCTATAACGTCACCTATAACATGGTCTACGATATGGGCTACGACCCCAACGTCCGTATCCTCACCGATGGCTTCACTCGGGATTTTAGCTGCCGAGAGGAGGCCTATGCCGAGATGGTCAGCTTGGGCACCGTGGCCCCTGGCAAAATGGACGTATACCGGGCCAATCTGGACCGGTTCCTCACCCAGAATTCCGACGGCAGCGTTACCTTCCGCCGGGAGACCCGCTCCTTTGTTATGTGGTGGGAGACCGATCAAAGCAAAGTGTACGGATTATAATATTCTGCTTCTATCAAAAAACAGCGGCTCTCGCCGCTGTTTTTTACGTTTAGAAGCACATCTCATAGATCTTCAGCACGTCGCTGGGGCCCAGGGGAACATAGGCGTCGGGAAGATCCACCTTCTGGGCCATGGCCGAAAGGGACTCCCGGGCAATGCCCACTTCCGACAGCCTTGTAGGAATACCCATCTCCACAAACACCTGGCGAGTAGCATCGATCGCTTCCCGAGCAACATCGTACCGGTCTTTTCCTTCGGAGCGGAGGTCAAACACGTTAACACCATACTCCACAAACTTGTCCACGGTGACGTCTGAAAGAATGTACTCCATCCAGGCTGGCGTCAGAATAGCCAGTCCCACGCCATGGGTAATGTCAAAGAAGGCGGATAGCTCATGCTCCATGGGATGGCAGGACCAGGCACAGCCCTTGCCATAGCTGATGAGATCGTTGATGGCCAGGGAGGAAGTCCACATGAGGTTGGCCCGGGCCACATAGTTCTGGGGCTCTTCCACCGCGATCCTTCCAAAGTGCATGGCGGTTTTCAAAAGGGCTTCACACAGCCGGTCGTTGAGATAGAAATCGGTCTCCCTGCTAAAGTATACCTCTAGAATGTGGGAGATGATATCGGCTGTGCCGGCTGCGGTCTGGTACTTGGATACGCTAAAGGTGTATTCGGGATCCAAAATGGATACCTTGGGCCGCAGCATGGGAGCCCCAAAGCCGATCTTATCGTTGGTCTCAAGATTGCTGATCACCCCGCCGCAATCCATTTCGGAGCCGGTAGCAGACAGGGTCAGCACCGACAGCACCGGCAATGCCTTGGTAATGGGCGCTTTCTGGGTAATGAGATCCCAAGGGTCTCCCTGGTAGAAGGTCGCGCAGGCGATGGCTTTGGCGCAGTCGATGGTGCTGCCGCCGCCTACGGCCACCACCACCTCTACGTCGTTATCCCGGCAAAGCTTTGCTCCCTCGGCCACCGAGGTAACCCGAGGGTTGGGATCGATGCCGGAAAGCTCCACCCACTGGATGCCCGCCTGGGAAAAGCCTTGGGTGACGGCGTCATAGATGCCGTTTTTCTTGATGCTTCCTCCCCCGTAGCAGAGCAGGGCTTTTTTGCCATACTGCAAAACAGCCTCCGGGAGCTTTTCAATCTGGCCCTTGCCAAAATGCACTACCGTCCCGATGTCATAGGTGAAATTATACAAGCTAAAATTCCTCCTTATGTTGTATAGTTTTGCTTTCCCAGTGTAACCCAAACCACCCATATGTTGTCAAGGGTCAACAAAAAAAGCTGGATAAAGGATATCCAGCCAGGGGTATTCTCAATACAGGGTCTCTATGGTTGAGTAATTTTTTGAAATTCCACCGTGTAGCCGTTGGGATCCTTTACGAAGAAGGAATAGACGGGAAAACGCTGGTGAAGCTGAGGCTGCGTGCAGGAAAGCACATCCTTTAGCCGCTGGTACTGAGCGTCCACAGCCGCCCGATCCTTAAGATTAAAAGAGATGCATTGATATGCTTCCACCGTCCGTTCCCGCTCCACAAAGCCAAGGTATCCGTATCCTGTGTCAAAGATGCGGCAGCCGGGCTGGTCAAGCCAAACGGGCAGCCCCAGTAGATCCCGGTAAAACGCCGTGGTTTCCGTCAAATCATCACAGGCGTAAAACACCACCATGGATTCCATTCGATCCGCTCCTTTCAGCCTTACGATTGATAGTATGCCATGGTAAAAGCGTTTTGCATAGGGTCAGGGCAACTCATCCCTTAAAACTGGAAAAAAACATTTTGTTTTCCTTTACTCCCCAGCATATGGATGGCGGCATCTGCAAACAATGTAAACGGAATCTTCAGCACCACATTTTATGTCAAGGAGTGAAATCACAATGTTTAATAAACTTGCCCTCGCCCTGCTGATCATCGGCGGTCTGAACTGGGGCGCAATCGGAATTTTTCAGTTCGACGTTGTGGCATGGATTTTCGGCGGTCAGGCGGCCATCGTCAGCCGGATCATCTATACCCTCGTGGGCATCGCTGCCCTGATCTGTTTTTCCTTTTTCGCTACCCACGATGGGCACCGCAGCGAGCAATAACTATTTTCCGTGAAAAGCCCCGGTCATGGGGGCTTTTCGCGTTTTGGGCATTTTCACAATTCCTGGTATGAAGGCGGGGATCAAAGCCATACTAAACCCGAGGTGATTCCATGTTAGGAGTAATCATGAGCATCATAGCCGGAGCCGCCATGAGCATTCAAGGTGTTATGAACACCCGGCTCAGTGAGGGCATCGGGCTGTATGAGTCCAACGCTTTCGTCCAGGGCACCGCCTTTGTCCTGTCCATCATCGCAATGTTGGTGCTGGGAAACGGCAACTGGAAGGAGCTAGGCAGCGTCAACAAGCTATACCTTTTGGGCGGCGCGCTGGGCCTGGTGATCACCATCACCGTGATGGTGGGCATCAAAAACCTGAGCCCCACCATCGCCATTTCCGTGATCCTGATCGCCCAGCTTTTCGTGGCGGCCCTTATCGACGCCTTCGGGCTCATGGGCGCCGAGAAAGTGGCCTTTGGCTGGAGCAAGTATGTGGGGCTGGGCCTGATGATCGCCGGCGTCCTGCTCTTTAAGTGGAAATTGATATAAGGAAGGAGAAACCCATGCGCACACCTAAAATCGAACGCATCCAAGGCCTGGAGGTACTGGATTCCCGAGGGAACCCTACCGTCCGGGCGGAGGTATGGCTCACCGATGGCAGCCAGGGCTGGGCCATGGCCCCCTCGGGCGCCTCCACCGGGGCCTTCGAGGCCCATGAGCTGCGGGATAAGCATCCCAATAGATACGGGGGTAAGGGGGTTTTAAGCGCGGTGGACGGCGTCAATGGCCCCATCGCAAACGCCCTTATAGGCCTGGACCCCTTTTGCCAGCGGTCCATCGACCGAACCCTGATCCAACTGGACGGCACCGACAACAAATCCCGCCTGGGCGCCAATGGCATCCTGGCGGTATCCCTAGCCGTAGCCCGGGCAGCGGCGGACGCCCTGCGTCTGCCTCTCTACCGGTATCTTGGGGGCGTTTTTGGAGATAAACTCCCCCTGCCTATGATGAACATTCTCAACGGCGGAGCCCACGCCCAGAACAACGTGGACATCCAGGAATTTATGATCCTGCCATCGGGCGCCTCCTGCTTTGCCGATGGCCTTCGGTGGTGCAGCGAAATCTACCACGCCCTGGGCAGGCTATTGGCCCAAAAGGGGCTTTCCTCCGGCGTGGGCGACGAGGGCGGATTTGCCCCCAACCTGCCCTCCGACGAGGCGGCCATCGACATCATCCTTCTGGCCATCGAGGCGGCGGGCTATCGCCCCGGAGATCAGGTGAAGCTAGCCCTGGATGCCGCCGCCAGCGAATGGCAGGACGGCGCCGGCTATCGACTTCCCAAGCGGGGCGCCTTCCATACCGCCCAGGAGCTGATCGCCTATTGGGAGGCCCTTTGCCGCCGCTATCCCATCGCTTCCATCGAAGACGGCTTGGGAGAGGAGGACTGGGCAGGCTGGACAGCCCTGACCCAGTCCCTTGGAGACCGGGTACAGCTGGTGGGGGACGATCTCTTTGTCACCAACACGCAGCGCCTAGGCCGGGGCATCCGGGAAGGGGCTGCCAACGCCATCCTGGTGAAACCCAACCAGATCGGCACCCTCACGGAGACCCTCAGCGCCATTCAGATGGCCCAGGATGCCGGATTCGGCCGGGTGATCTCTCATCGCTCCGGGGAAACCGAGGACCCCTTCATCGCCGATTTGGCGGTGGCCACCGGCGCGGGACAGATGAAAACCGGCGCTCCCTGCCGCTCCGACCGGGTGGCAAAGTACAACCGGCTTCTGTGCATCGAAAAAGAACTGCAGGGATAGCCCGCAGCCACGGATCAAACAGCGCCCCCGTGGGCGCTGTTTTTCTTTTAGCCCTTGACGAATCCAAAGTATAAGCGTTTACAGCGTCGGCGTAAGCGCAGGAAACAGCCGTTATTTTAGGCGGCACCAAACCATGGCTCACCCCATAAGGTGCTTTTTCATAGTATGAAATGGACCCAAGGTCCAATCCAACATGGAGGAAGCCATGAAACACAAACTCAAAAAATTATCCGCCATCATCCTGGCGGTTTTATGTATCTGCTTGACCACCGCCATTTCCGCCCTGGCCTTCCCGCCCTCCGATTCCACCATCTATCAGGGGATCGACGTCAGCAAATGGCAGGGAGCCATCGACTTCAACCAGGTTCGGGACAGCGGCATCCAGGTGGTATATATCCGTTCCAGCTATGGAACCAACCAAGATCCCTACTTTCGGCGCAACTACGAGGGGGCCAAAGCCGCCGGCCTGAAGGTAGGATTCTACCACAACGTCACCGCCACCACCGTAGCCGAGGCCCAGCGTCAGGCCCGTTACTTCTTGTCGGTCATTGCCGGAACCTCTCCCGATTGCCGCCTGGCCATGGACTTTGAAACCTTCGACGGCCTGTCGGCCCAGGAGGTCAACGCCATCTCCCTGGCCTTTATGGAGGTCATGACAGAGGAATCCGGCCTACCCGGCGTGGTGTACGCCAACACCTATACCGCCCGCACCATTTTAAGCCCCGGCCTAGCCCAGCAATATCCCCTTTGGGTGGCCCATTACAGGGTATCCCAACCGGGGGACAACGGCAAATGGCGCTCCTGGATAGGCTGGCAGTACACCAGCACCGGGCGGGTTCCCGGCATATCCGGCAATGTGGATCGGGATCAATTCACCCGGGATATCTTCCTGGACGGCGCTACTCCGGTGCCCAGCCCCAGCGATCCTGAGCCCACCACCCCCGACTGCACCCGGATCCAGGTAACCGTCCGCCGGGGCGATACCCTATCGGCCATCGCGGCCCGCTACGGTACCACCGTGGCCGATCTGGTACAGCTTAACAACATTGCCAACCCCAACCTGATCTATCCCGGCCAGGTGCTGACGGTGCGGTGTCATAACCAGAATCCCGCCGGAACCGCCTACCTGGACTACACCGTCCGCCGGGGTGATACTCTATCCGCCATCGCGGCCCGCTACGGCACCACCGTTCGGAGTATCCTCAGCCTCAACACCATCGCCAACCCCAATTTGATCTATCCCGGCGAGGTCCTAAAGTTGCAGATCTCCACCACCGGTTCCCAGGATGAGCAGGCTACCCGGTATACCGTCCGGTGGGGGGATACCCTGTCCGCTATCGCCCAGCGCTTCGGCACCACGGTATCCGCCATCGCCTTCCTAAATCGCATCGCCGATCCCAACCGCATCTACGCGGGCGAAAGCCTGTTGATTCCTGGCCCGGGCGGCATAGAGCTCTACCCCACCTATGAAGCCTACGAGGTCAAGGCCGGGGACACCCTGTCCACTATCGCGGCCCGCTACGGTACCACCGTCACCGAGATCGCCGCAGCCAACGGCATCCGAAATCCCAGCCTCATCCGGGTAGGCCAAATTCTGGAGATTCCCTTGGCCGACTAGAAAACAAAGGGGCGGCCTCGCCGCCCCCTTGGCTTTCTTCAAGCCCCTATTCCAGGATTCGGTTCATAAAGGTCTCCCTTGCCGCATTGGCAGGACGGTTAAACCGCCCCAGCCCATAAAGGCACTGAGGATCCCGGGTAATGCGGTTCACCCGCTCTCCGCAACCCAGGCTGGCACGCAGCCCCAGCTCCCTTACCACCTCCTCGGAGGCACTGTTCATGTTGCCCAGGGGATAGGTAAAGCAGGTGGAACGCACCCCCGCCCGATGAAAAAGCGCCGTTTGCATCTCAGTTAAATCCTCTCGGAGGAGCTTCTGATACGCTTCGGTGCTCTCCCCCTTTTTCTGCCCGGCGCCCTTCCTATTCTGCTGGTGATGCAGATTGTAGGAGTGGTTTTGAATCTCTACCCGCCCGCTCCTGGCCAATTGGCCGATCTCCTCCCAGCTCAGGTATCCGTAGTTGGGGTTGGGGTCCGGGGTTTCGGTATACGTATCGGCAAACTCCCCCACCACCGAGACCACAGCCTTCATATCATATTCTTCCAGCAATGGAAGAAGGTAGGAAATATAGTTGTAATGTCCGTCGTCAAAGGTGAGCATCACCGGTTTTTCAGGCAATGGCGTCCCCTGATCCACATAGCGGATCAGATCCTCCACCACCACGGTGGTATAGCCGCGTTCTTTTAGGTATTGAAGGTCCCCCTTTAGGGTATCGGGGGAAACCACGTACTTCCCCGCCCGCTTTGGGTCTTTCAAGATGCTGTGATACATGAGGACGGGCAGCCGGATCCCCTCCTCCTCCTGAGCCGGAAAGAGCCGGGAAAACCCAGCGATGAACAGACCCGCGCACAAACAGCAAACGATCAAAACCGCGTCCAGCCTTTCTCTGGAACGAAAAAAAGCCATGTCGGCAGTCCCCCTTTATCCCTATTAAGGATATGGAACGCCTCCACGGCCTATGACCCAGCCTCAAACTTCCCGGTCGGCGGCATAGGCAACCTGCCCATGCTCCAATACCGTGTTGATCTTCCCATCCTGGACAAAGCTGTAGTAGCCGTTGTCGCTGATGATCAGATGGTCCAAAAGGTTCACGTCGATGGCGTTCAGGGTCACCAGAACCTTTTGGGTCATTTGAACGTCGCTGCGGGAGGGAGAGAAGCTGCTGGATAGATGATTGTGTACCAGAATGACGTTCTTAGCGCCGAACTTCAGCACCTGCTCCACTAAATTCCGGGGATAGATCACCGCCTCATCCACCGTTCCGGTGGACAACACCGCCGCCCGCCGCAGGTTGCACTGGACGTCCAGGCACAATAGGTACAGTACCTCGCGGTCCGCGCCAATATAGAGGGACTTCGCATAGGCCACCGCCCGCTCGCAGGTGTTAAGCTTGGGCGCCGTCCCCATTTTGGACAGGCTGTACCGCTTGAGCATAGGCGCAAAACTCATTAGGAGAGATGCCGTCCTAGGCCCCACTCCTTCCACCCGAAGAAGGGAATCGTATTCTGCGTCCAGTACATGGCTGATAGAGCCAAACTCCGCCAGTAGCCGATGAGCCAGGGGATTGGTATCCCCCCGCGGAATGGCAAAATACAGGATGTATTCCAAAAGCTCGTGATCCAGAAGGGAATCAAACCCATTTTCCCGGATCCGGCGGCGCATCCGTTCCCGATGCTGTGCGTGGGGATTGACGGGTTTCTCTGCCATGCCGCTCTCCTTATGCGTTGCCGCGCAGGGCCGCCAGCCGTAGATCCTGGCCGGTAAGCTGCACCAACCGAGCCCGGTCCATCAGCCGGGACACAATCCGTTCCCCGTACCGCTCCATGAGCTGCGCCATGGTAAGGTTGGTGGCCACGGCATAGGGAAGCTTTTTGGCGCTCCGATGGTTTAGCACCGCAAACAGATATTCAATAGTTATATTATTCAACATAGGTTCCGTTCCCAAGTCATCAATGACCAGAAAGTCAACTGACATTATTGATTCTATTGTTTCTTCTCTGCCAAAGTGTTTATCTTTAAACCTTTGTAACATATCGTAAGCCGTTAGATAAAGTACGCTAAAGCCCTGCAAACTTATTTCACGAGCAGTGCACCCAAGCAAAAACGACTTTCCAACACCGGTTAATCCACGTAAAAGTATATTTTGACTTCCTCTTTTAAACTCATGCGCATAAAGAATCAAACTATCTTTAAGTTTTTTCGTATTTTCTCTCTGTGCTCCTTCTGGAATTCGCAACTCATCAAACGCTGTAAAACATGTATCCTTATCAACACCAGATGGAATCCCCTCCATCAAAAGGGAGCATAAACAGTTACAATATTCTCCACCGATAAAACCTGTATCTTGACATTGGGAGCAATAATACTTAGGAGCAAGATAACCTTCATCCAATCCCTGATTTTTCAGCAATTCTTTTAGACGAAACTCAATTCTATTGCCAAGTTCAATTAGTCTTTTTGTTCCTTCCTCAAATTCCTTCGGACTTTGAATATTGGAAAAAATTTTTGTCGAAACAAGTGCTCTTTCTTTAATGATTTCTCTACAAATCGAGTCATTTTCGATCAATAGCTTTCGTTTTAAATATGCTTGATACTCTGCACGACTATGACGTACCTTTATTCTTTCTAATGCTTGCACTCGATTCATGAAAACCCCCTATAATTTCTTAAAATAGTCCTCAAGGTCTCCTTCATCATAAACGCGTTGTTCAAATTTTATTGCACTATTTTTCCTTGAGCTTTGCGCCGGCTCATTCCGCTTTTCCCCCGCCTCCCGGGCAGCCCAGGCAGTGCGGATGCCGGCCTTTTGCCAGCCGTCCAAAATCTTCAGATAGAGCCGCCAGGGGTATTTGGCCCCCTGGGCCTGCTCCGCCGCTAGGTACAACAGCTCCGTCTCCAACCCCTGTTCCTCCCGCTGAAGGGAAATCTCCATAACCTCCCCCGGATTGGGTCGGCGGCCAAGGCCCATCCGCTCCAGGATCTCCCGGGCAAGGGCAAGATGCTCCAGATACCGGGCCTCCGCCTCCTCAGCCTTCTGGAGGGAATCCGCCCCCTCCCGGCTCCAGCGCTCCAGCACCGTTCGAAGAGCCGCCGGCGTATTCCTTCCCTCCTTCCGAGCGGCCTCCGCCGCCAAAAGGATCATCTCATGGGAATATCCCCGGTTCAAAAATTCCTGATACGCGTCCCGCTGCCCCGCGGTGGGGGAGGGATTCCCCACCCCCAGGGCCGCCATCATGGCTCCAGCCCCAGACAGCGTCCGTTCCGCCTGGCGGCTGTCCCGCTCGATCTCCCCCTCGGAAAACAGCCCTTGGGCCGCCAACTGAGAAAGCACCTCTCCCAGCCGTTTGAAAGTGGGGCTGTAGCTGCCGGTGAGCCGTTCCAAGGCCCGGATCATGCCGTCCACGGTAAAGCCCATGGACAGCCAGCCAGAAAACAGCTCCCATTCGGCCTGGGTAGGCGAGCGGTGCATGCCCATGGCCCGCATCAACTGATGGATGCCCGCCTGGCTGATCTCCTGCTTCTTGATCCAGCCCTCGGCCTTCCGCACCGAGAGCACCCCATCCTCCGCCCAGGACCGGGCAATTTTATCGATATAGTTAAGCTGAGCCGTCACCGTCCGACCGGCGGCGCCCTTCATGCGCTGACGGCCGTATTGAATCAAAAGGGGGATGGCGTTCTGCGCGATGCCAAACACATCCATCCAGTCGTAGATGCGGCGCAGGTCTCCGGGGGTGAGGGACTGGGGAGCAAACAGCGCTGCCATCTCCTGATTAAACGCCCGAAGAGGATAATCATCGGCATTGACCTTCTGGCGCCGCTTCACCGGCAGATAGTAGATACGGGGTTCCTCCCCCGCCTCGACGCGGCAAAGGCCCGCCTCCTCCCAGTGGGAAAAGGCCCTTTTCAGCCGATCCACATCCATGGAAAGGGCTTTTGCAAACTGATGCCAATCCTGGGCGCCCTCCCCGGTCTGACATTGCATCAAGCCATAGAGATACGCTTTAACGGCGTCATCGGGCGCGTCGGCCAAATACTGGGTGATAAAACGGTTGTCCACCCAGGTGACGGTGGGTTTTTCCTTGGTCTGAAAGGCGCATAGGGGCAAATTGGGTTCCTCTTTCCTTGGGATTCCAGGGTCTTTGTACTGTTCTTGGGGATCGTATCATAATAATATCGCATCCCACCAGTTGGTTCAACCTATAAAGAAAAGAGGAACTCCATTGAAGCGATCCCTCCGCATTGCGGCCATTCTTTTTCTGGGAGCCCTGCTATTGCTCTGCCCCCTGGGATGCAATACCACGCCGCCCCTGTCCTCGGCGTTTCCCGCGGCGCAGCACGGTTATGCCATGGAACTAGCCCTGGACCCCGACGGTAAAACCGTCAACGGGACGGTGACGGTGGATTACGCCAATCCCACCTCGGAAAAACTGGACACCGCCTACTTCAGCCTCTACCCCAACGCCTACCAGCGGGAGTCCACCGCTCCCTTTTTTCCGGAGGATATGGACGCCGCCTATCCCCAGGGCTTTTCCCCCGGAGGCATCCAAATCCTAAACGTGCTGGTAGACGGACAAAAGGCGGATTATACTTTGGGCAACGAGGACGAAACCCTGTTGGCGGTGGCCCTTGGCAAGGAATTGGCCCCACAGGAGCGGACGTCGGTGTCCATGGAGGTGCAGATCAATCTGCCCCATAGCCTGGGCCGATTCGGCTACGGAGACCGGACCATCAACCTCTGCAACTTCTACCCCATTGCCTGCGTTTATCGGGACGGAGAGTTCCTCTCTTATCCTTATTATAAGGCGGGGGATCCCTTCGTCAGCCATACGGCCGCCTACGATGTCACCTTTACCGCCCCTTCTCGGTATGTACTGGCCCATACGGGAGCCATAAGCCGAAAGGAGGAGCGGGACGGCTTTACCACCTATTGGATCAGCGCCAAAGATGTGCGGGATTTCGCCATGGTGCTGTCCCCGGATTTTCAAACGGAGACCACAACGGAAAACGGCGTGGCGGTCACCTCCTATTATTTCCCCGAAACCGCCGATCAGGGAAAACGTGCCAGCGGCTATGCGGCCGGCGCCCTCAGCTTCCTAAACAGCCGCGGCATGCCCTATCCCTATGAAACCCTTGCGGTGGTTCAAACGGATTTCTTCATCGGCGGCATGGAGTATCCCGGCATCGTACTCATCGACCAATCCCTATACCAAGGGGGGCTCTCCGCCTCCCTTGAAGAGGTGGTGGCCCATGAAAGCATCCATCAGCTCTTCTATGGAGTGGTGGGCAACGACCAGGTTCAGGAGCCCTGGCTGGATGAGGCCACCACCTCCTATCTCACCCTAAAATACTTTGGCTACGCCTACGGGCCTTCCCAGGAGCAGGCCATGTACCACTTCTGCGTGGATGATACCGCTCAGTTCATCGAAAGTGCCTATCGGATAGATGCAAAGCTCAACCGGGTGGGCACACCCATGGACGCCTTCCCCAACTCCGCCCTCTACTCCCTGGCGGTTTACACCACCGGCACAAAGATGTATTATGATTTGGAAAGGGCTTTGGGGGAGGATGCGCTCCTGGCGGCCCTGGCAAATTATTGCGAAGAATACAAATTTGGCATCGCCTCCGGGGAAAACCTCATCCAATCGCTGGAAGCCAGCACACAGAAAAATTTGAATAGCATCTTTGAAAAATGGCTATGATACTAGGGAAAACCATCGATCACGATGGTTTTTCTATGGAAAAGTTTATTACTAAATCGTCATAAATATAACGAATTTAATACAGAGTGTTGCATTTTCGGAGCAAATGGTCTATAATTTCAACCGAATCCAAAAGCCGACCCTTCTCGGTCCGCGATGGGTTCCGCTGCAAACCAGTTTTGTAAAAACACAAAAAGGGGAAAGCAATGTCAAAACGTAAGCAGAAACCACAGGAAATCAATGAGTTTGAGACCCCCATGACCCGCAGGGCCAGCCGCCAAAGCGGCTCCGGCAAAAAGCGGCATGCGGAGGTCCCGTTTATCCAGGGCAGCACCGATCGCGCGGACCTGGTTCTGGCCAAACCCACTCGGGAGAAAGCCGCGGGCAACCTTTTCACAAGAAAAATCGCCCCCATTTTTCTCTCCTTTGCCATCGTGCTGGCGGGTGTATACGGCTTTGCCACAGTAGTACTCGGACAGGATAACGGCACCGCCAGCGGCGCGCTCAACGTAGCCGCCAGCGACCAGGCCTCCGATACCTACGCCCTGGGCCTTGAGGCCGTCAAGAACACCGATGAAAACCTCATGGCAGTGGGGAACACGGTTGCCGGCAGCGGCGCCGCCATTCTGGTGGACGGGCAGCAGATCGCTCTGGTAAACAGCGAATCCGAGGCCAACTGGGTTCTGGATAGCATCAAGAACACCTATACCGCCCAGAACAACGGCACCCTCACCTCCGAGTTCCAGGAGGAGGTCTCCGTCTCGGCGGCGGCGGGAGATCCCCTCAGCCGGGAAGAAGCCCTCATCAAGATGACCTCCGGCGGGGCGGACAACACCGCCATGGTCAATGTGGTCTCCACCGAGGTGGTGGAAACCGAAAAGACCGTGGCCTACTCCACCGAGAAAAAGAATACCGACAGCCTCTATAAGGGCGAGAGCAAAGTAGAGACCAAGGGCGTCAACGGAGTCACCAAGACCACCACCACCATCAGCTACCTCAACGGCGAGGAAACCGGCCGGGAGTCCAAGGACACCGTGGTCACCGCGCCGGTGAACCAGGTGGTTCTGGTGGGCACCAAGACCCGGCCCACCAGCAGCGGCGGCGGCAGCCTGAGCGGCGGTGGCGGCGTATCCGGCGCTCCCTCCTTCCGTTGGCCCACCAGCGGCCGGCTCTCCTCCCCCTATGGTCCCCGCTGGGGCTCCTTCCACTACGGCATCGACATCGCCAACAGCTATGGCACCCCCATCTATGCGGCGGCTGACGGCACCGTAACGGAGTCCGATGACAGCGGCTGGGGCGGCGGCTATGGCTACCACATCACCATCCGGCACAACGGCACCTACAGCACCCGCTACGCCCATATGTCCAAACTCAGCGTGCGGGTAGGCGCTAGCGTCAGCAAGGGACAGCTCATCGGCTACATGGGCAGCACCGGAGACAGCACCGGCAATCACCTCCACTTTGAGGTAATCAAGAACGGCTCTCGCGTGGACCCCGTGCCCTATCTGCCGTAACATTCCCCATCGCAGACAATGCGGAGAGATGCCTCTCTCCGCATTCTTTTTTTGCCCCGGAAGCCAATCGTTGGGTCCAATCCCATCCATAGGCATATCATAGAATATCCCCTCCTTTTTTCCGTCCGGGCCCGCCTTCCTTGCGGGATGCCGTCAGACAGGTTATAATAAATTTACCGTTGTATCTTTTATAAAGGAGCGATGGCCTTGAGTGAAAAACTGATCATCACCGGCGGTACCCGTCTGGTAGGCAGCGTCGCCGCCTGCGGCGCAAAAAACGCCGCTGTGGCAATTTTGCCTGCCGCTATGCTGGCGGAAGGCCCTTGTACCATCGAGAATTTACCCGATATTCTGGACGTCAAGCTGCTCAATGAGATCTCTTCCCTTCTAGGCGCTAAGGTGGACTACAACCCACAGGCCCACAGCCTGCGGGTGGACGCCAGCCATGGCGTTTCCCACCAGGCCACCTTTGAGATCGTGCGGAACATGCGGGCGTCCTACTATTATCTTGGCTCCCTTCTAGGGCGCTTTGGCAAGGCCGAGATTGCCCTCCCGGGAGGATGCTCCATCGGCCAACGCCCTATTGACCTTCACCTAAAGGGCATGAGTGCCATGGGCGCTGAAATCGAGGTGAAGGAGGGCATGGTGGTGGCCCGCGCCAAAGGAGGCCGGCTCCACGGCGCGGAGATCTATCTGGACGTGGTGAGCGTCGGCGCCACCGCCAACTTGATGATGGCCGCCGTCATGGCCCAGGGCAACACCACCATCATCAACGCCGCCAAGGAGCCCCACGTGGTGGATCTGGCCAACTTCCTCAACAGCATGGGCGCCAAGATCAAGGGCGCCGGCACCGATGTGATCCGCATCCGGGGAGTGGAACAGCTCCACGGCTGCACCTACGCCGTGATCCCCGATCAAATCGAAACCGGTACCCTGATGATCGCCGCAGCAGCCTCCATGGGAGATGTTACCATTACAAACGTGATCCCCATGCACATGGAATCCGTCACCGCCAAGCTTTTGGAGATGGGCGTCCACGTTACCGAGGGGCCCGATACCATCCGGGTCCAGGCGGACCATCGGCCGGGTCGGGTCACCATCAAAACCCTGCCCTATCCCGGCTTCCCCACCGACCTGCAGCAGCCCATTTCCTCCCTCCTGTGCGTAGCGGAGGGCACCAGCATGGTGGTGGAAAACATCTTTGAGGATCGCTTCAAACACCTGACCATGCTCCAGCGGATGGGCGCCAAGAGCAGCGTGTCCGGCCGGGTCGCAGTCATCGAAGGGGTGGATCGGCTGTACGGCGCTCCGGTGGAGGCAAGCGACCTCCGGGCAGGCGCCGCGCTGGTCATCGCGGGGCTCATCGCCCAGGGGGATACCATGGTAGGCTCTCTCCACCACATTGACCGGGGGTACGCCCATCTAGAGGAAAAACTTCGTTCCCTGGGAGCCAAGATCCGTCGGGCGGACGTAGACTAACGCCAAACATACATAGCCCGGGCGGGATGCTGTGCATCCCGCCCGTTTTATTTTCCCAGGATGTTCCCTCTGCCCTTTTGGGGGTTTTATGATAGAATAAGTCCATCAAAAGTTTAAAGGTAGCGATGGAATGAAGTTTTGTCCCCTCTTTTCCGGCAGCAGCGGTAACGCCACCTATATCGCCACGGAGGATTGCGCCCTGTTGATCGACGTCGGTCTGCCCGCCTCCACCATCGAAAAGGCCCTCCGTCAAAACGGCATCGACCCCTCCTCCATCGACGGCATTTTGGTGACCCATGAACACAGCGATCACATCGCCGGCCTGGGCCCCTTTTCCCGCAGGTATGACGTCCCGGTATACGCCAACCTGCCCACCTGGGACGCCATGAACGGCAAGGTGGGGGCCGTTGCCACCAAAAACGCTCGGGTCTTCACCAACGGCCAGGATTTCTACATCGGCGATATGGGCATCCGCCCCTTTTCCACCCCTCATGACAGCGCCAGCAGCGTAGGCTACAGCCTCTTTTACAAGGGAAAGCAGTTTACCTATATGACAGATATCGGTTGCTTTTCCGCCTCCCTATTGGAGGAGGCCAAAGGCGCCGATCTGGTGTTTTTAGAAAGCAACCACGACCTGGATATGCTGAAGAACGGCAAGTATCCCGCCTACCTCAAGCGTCGGATTCTGTCCAATCGCGGACACCTGTCCAACAAGGATGCCGGAGACGCCCTCATTAAGCTTTGCGAGAGCGGGGTCCGGCGGGTGATGCTGGGCCACTTGAGCCGGGAGAACAACACCGAGGACGTAGCCCGGGATACCGCCCTTGCCGCCCTCATCGGACACGGCATCAAACCCTTTACCGACATCTCCATCGGCATCGCCCGGCGGAATACCCCCGGCCGGCTGGTTCAGCTCTAGGAGGTTTTATGCAGATCAATCTTCTATGCGTAGGGAAGCTCAAAGAACGGTTTTACCGGGACGCCTGCGCCGAATATCAAAAGCGAATGAGCCGGTATCATAGGCTTACCGTCACCGAGCTTCCCGATGAAAAGCCCCTCAGCGGCTTCCCTGACGCCATACAGCGGGTGATGGCCAAGGAAGGGGATCGCCTTCTTCCCCATTTGCAAAAGGGTTTTTCCATTGCCCTCTGCGTGGAGGGAGAGGCTCCGGACAGCCTGGCCTTAGCCCGGCAGCTCCAAGGCTATGAACGCCTGGGCCAGCCGGTCAACTTCGTCATTGGCGGAAGCTGGGGGCTGGATCCGCGGGTCATCGCCGCCAGCAAGGCCCGGCTCTCCCTCTCCAATCTAACCCTGCCCCATAACCTGGCCCGACTGGTGCTGCTGGAACAGCTTTATCGGGCATCAAAAATTGCGGCGGGGGAAACCTATCATAAGTAGAGGGAAATCAAAAAATCCCCAAGGGCACACAAAAGCTGTGTCCTTTTGTTTGTACTTGCCCATTAATTGGGTATGATGTAAAATGAAGTTTACTATGGCGGGCCGCGGGCCCAAAGGGAGTATGAGTATGGATACAACGATGCTGGGTAAAGCCTCCAACTTCATCGAGGAGGCGGTGGAGGAAGATCTTCGCAATGGGGTTTATACCGAGGTACACACCCGGTTCCCTCCCGAACCCAACGGATATATGCACATCGGGCACGCCAAGGCCGTCTACGTGGATGCCACCGTGGCAAAGAAGTATGGCGGCCTATTCAACCTGCGCTTTGACGATACCAACCCCGCCAAGGAGGATTTGGAGTTCGCCGAGGCCATCAAGAACGATATCCACTGGCTGGGCTTCGATTGGAACGGCGGCCTTTTTTACGGATCCGATTACTCCCAGCAGATCTTCGACTGCGCCGTAACCCTCATCCAAAAGGGTCTGGCGTATGTGGACGATTTGAACGCCGACGAAATGCGGGAATACCGGGGCACCCTGACGCAGCCCGGCAAGGACAGCCCCAGCCGGAACCGTTCTGTGGAAGAAAACATGGACCTGTTCCTCCGGATGAAGGCGGGAGAATTCCAGGACGGCGAACGGACCCTTCGGGCTAAGATCGACATGGCCTCCCCCAACATCAATTTGCGGGATCCCGTCCTTTACCGGATCCGCCACACCCCCCATTACCGCACCGGCAATGCGTGGTGTATCTATCCCATGTACGATTTCGCCCATCCCATCCAGGACGCCCTGGAGGGCATCACCCATTCCCTTTGCTCCATGGAATATGAGGATCACCGGCCTCTGTATAACTGGGTCATCGAGGCCGTGGGCTTTGCCCATAAACCCCGGCAGATCGAGTTCGCCCGGCTCAATTTGGAGGGCGCCGTCATGAGCAAGCGGTACCTCAAGCAGCTGGTAGACACCCACGTGGTGGCGGGCTGGGACGACCCCCGGCTACCCACCATCTCCGGTCTCCGGCGGCGGGGGTTCACCCCCGGCGCCATCCGGGATTTCCTGGACCGGGTGGGAGTGGCCAAGGCCAACAGCCTGGTGGAGTACTCCCTGTTGGAGCACTGCATCCGAGAGGATTTGAAGCTATCGGTGCCCCGGCGCATGGCCATTCTGGATCCCCTGGAGCTGATCATTACCAACTATCCCGAGGGCCATTGCGAGCCGGTGTCCATGGACAACAACGCCGAAAACCCCGACCTGGGCAGCCGGATGATGTCCTTCTCCGGCAAACTATATATCGAACGGGAGGACTTTGCCCCCGTTCCGCCCCCCAAGTATAAGCGCCTCTCCCCCGATAAGGAGGTCCGGCTCATGGGGGCCTATATCATAAAGTGCACCGGCTATGATACCGATGATGCCGGCCGCGTCACCCGGGTTTATTGCGAATACGACCCCGAGAGCCATAGCGGCGCCGTCAGCCGGAAGATCAAGGGAGGCGCCATTCAGTGGGTGGATCAGACCACCTGTCTGGATGCCACCGTAAACCTCTACGACCATCTGATCACCCCTGGGGAGGGGGATATGATGGAGCGGATCAACCCCGACTCCCTCGTCGTGGTAACTGGCGCCAAGGTGGAGGCCGCCCTTGCCGTAGCCCAACCCCTTGATAGCTTCCAGTTCATGCGGACGGGATATTTCACCACCGATCTTGACAGCCGGGAGGACGCCCTCATCTTCAACCGGGTGGTGGGCCTCAAGGACGGCTGGGCCAAGATCAACAAATAGCATTTTATTTTATTTTGTTAGGGGGATGATGCCATGAGCATCTTTGAGGTATTGATGCTGGCCTGCTTTGGCGCCGCCTGGCCCTTTTCCCTGGTCCGGTCCTATAAGGCCCGGAGCAACAAGGGGAAAAGCCTGTTTTTCCTGGTAGTTCTGTTTGTAGGCTACATCTTCGGCATTCTGCATAAGATCTTTTACAGCCTTGATTTTGTCCTGATACTCTACTGTCTCAACGCCGCCATGGTGGGAACGGACATCTGCTTCTATTTCCGCAACCGCCGCCTGGAGCGGGAGGAAAAAAGGAGGAACAACTGATGGAGGTACGCACCCGCTTTGCCCCCAGCCCCACCGGCTATCTGCATGTAGGCGGTCTAAGAACGGCTCTATACGGCTGGCTGTTCTCCCGCAAGCATAATGGTAAGTTCATCCTTCGCATTGAGGACACCGACCAGCAGCGGTTTGTGGACGGCGCCGTGGAGCTCATCTACCGTTCCTTGGCTGAAACCGGCCTCACCTATGACGAGGGCCCCGACATCGGCGGTCCCTACGGCCCCTATGTTCAGAGCCAGCGGCGGGACATCTACCGGGCGTACGCCGACAAGCTGGTGGACTGCGGCGGCGCCTACTACTGCTTCTGCCAGAAGGAAACCCTGGACGCCAAGCGCAAGGCTGCTGAGGACCGGGGAGAGGCCTATCGCTATGACCGGACCTGCATGCGCATTCCTCTCGCGGAAGCCCGGGCCCGGATCGCGGCGGGGGAGCCCTATGTGGTACGCCAGAAAATCCCCGAGAGCGGCGAAGCCTCTTTTGATGACCTGATCTTCGGCCGCATCTCGGTGGACGTATCGGAGCTGGAGGATGGCATCCTTTTAAAGAGCGATGGACTGCCCACCTACAACTTTGCCAACGTGGTGGACGACCACCTGATGAAGATCTCCCACATCATCCGCGGTACCGAATACCTCTCCTCCACCCCCAAATACAACCTGATCTATCAGGCCTACGGCTGGGAAGTTCCCCAATATATGCATCTGCCTCCCGTTATGAAGGATGAGAAGCAGAAGCTCAGCAAACGCCATGGAGACGCCTCCTTTGAGGACTTCCTCCAAAAGGGCTATTTAAAGGAAGCCATCGTCAACTATATCGCCTTACTGGGCTGGAGCCCAGGAACCACCCAGGAGATCTTCACCATGGAGGAACTGGCTCAAGCCTTTGACGTGGGGGGCATCAGCCGCTCCCCCGCCATCTTCGACGTGCAGAAGCTCACCTGGATGAACGAGGAATACATCAAGGCCATGGACGAGGATGATTTCATCCGCCGGGCTACCCCCTATTTTGCCCAGGCCATCGATCCCGTGAAGTTTGATCTCCACGTCCTGTCCGCCGCTCTGCGCCCCCGGATCTCCACCCTGTGCGACATCCCCGAGAAAATCGCGTTCCTGGCCCAAATGCCGGATTACGATATCGAGCTGTTCCGCCACAAGAAGATGAAGACCGAGCCCCAGATGGCGTTGGATTGCCTTGCCGCCTGTAAAACCGTTTTGGAGCGGGTGGAGGACTGGCGGATCGACCCCATCCACGACGCTCTGGCAAAGCTGGCGGAGGAGCGGAACCAGAAGCCGGGACAGCTGTTCTACTGTCTTCGGATCGGCATCACCGGCACCGCCGTTACCCCCGGCGGCGCCATGGAGGCCGCCTACCTCCTTGGCCGGGAGGAAACCCTCTCCCGTCTGGACAAAAGCATCCAGAAACTGTCCTAAAACGGCCAAATACGTCCTAAAAAAGCCGGCTTATCCGGCTTTTTTTCTGCAAATAAACCGTACATGCTTTCTCACCATCTCGGGAATATGGTATACTCAATTCAGTATACTGCTTAGGAGGTCCTGGTTATCATGCAACGCATCCGTAAGCCCCTTGTGGTGCTGCTCTCCCTGGTGCTGTGCGCCGCCTTTCTGACGGCCTGCGGCAACGACGTAGCCTCCACCCCAAAGGTCACCGTGGAAGAGCCCAGCTTCACCGCAGTGCTCCCCAAAGGGTACGAACTTCAAGAGGAAAGCCTCAACTTCCTCGATGCCTCTATTCCCTGCAAGCTATATTACTACACCGGGGAAAACGACATCTTTATGCTGATGTACGCCGATTACGGCGCCATGTTCGAGAGCCTCAGCACCGAAACCGGCATGGATCTAGGGCAATACACCAAAGGCGCCAGCGACTCCACCATCAGCGGCGCCATCGCTGGCACCGGATTGTTTACCATCGGCGACAAAAGCGCCGGCAAAATCGGCAACGTAGACGCCGCCGTGTATCCCATCAGCAAGATCCAGGATACCGTAGCCAAGGGCTATGTGGGCGGTTTTCTGGATGAAAAAGGCCGTATGATCCTTATGGCCTACGCCGCAGCGCCCAGCGCTTACAGCGAAAAGGACTATCAGGAGTACTTTGAGGGGTTCCACTGGAACGAGGCCCAGTAAAGAAAAGCGGCAAATTGCCGCTTTTCTTTTTGTGGATATTTTGTATAATAGGGAACTGTGCATGAATACAAAGGAGGAATTATCATGTGGCAAGAGTTTAAAAAGTTCGCGATGAAAGGCAATGTCATGGATATGGCCATCGGTGTTGTCATCGGCGGCGCCTTCGGAAAGATCGTCACTTCCCTGGTGGGGGACATCATCATGCCCATTCTGGGTACGCTGACCGCCGGCGCTGATTTCACCTCCCTCAAGCTTGTCCTCTCCCCCGCCGTGGTGGAAAACGGGCAGGTTATCACCCCGGAAAGCGCCATTGCCTACGGAGCTTTCCTGCAAAATGTCCTGGATTTCTTCATCATCGCCTTCTCCATCTTCCTTTGCATCAAGCTGATCAACAAAGCCCATGATCGGCTGGTCAAGAAAAATGCCGAGGAAGAAGCCCCCGCGCCTGCCGGCCCCACCACCGAAGAACTTCTGACCGAAATTCGCGATTATCTGAAAGAACTGGATCAGAAATAGGGCAGTCATCCCCATAAAAGGAGGGAATCCCATGGAACTAGCGGGACACCATATCCTCATCACCGGCGGTTCCTCCGGCATTGGCCTTGCCCTTGCCCGAGCCTTATCCCAAGCCGGCAGCAAGGTTATCATCTGCGGCCGGCGGGAGGACCGGTTAAAAGCCGCCCAAGCCGCCATTCCATCGCTGGATATCAGGGTCTGCGACATCGCACAGCCCGCGCAGCGGGAAGATTTGTTTTCCTGGGTCAGCGAAAACTATCCCCAGTTGGACGTATTGGTCAACAACGCCGGTATTCAACGAAGCATCGACCTTTCCACCGGCACGGAAGATCTCTTTTCCGGGCCCGATGAGTTTGCCACCAATCTTCTGGCACCCATCCATCTTTGTGGCCTGTTTATTCCCTTCTTCCTCAAGCAAGAGACGTCCTATTTAATCAACATCTCCTCCGACCTGGGCATCACTCCCGCTGCGGAATATCCCATTTATTGTGCTGGAAAATCCGCTCTGCATACCTATAGCCAATGTCTGCGGCATCAACTGCGTCATACCGGCATTCACGTGGTAGAAATCCTGCCTCCTGCCGTGGTCAGTGGACTGAATCCCGAGGGACGGGCCAAGAATCCGCCTCGGCATATGATGGCCCCTGACGATTATGCCGCTTTTGTCCTCCGTGGGCTAGAGGCCGGTTATCCCGAAATTCTAACGCCACGCTTACAAGAGTTAAAACAGCGGCCTTGGGGGGAATTGGACAGTATTTTTGGAAAAATGAATCCTCCAGATTGGCCCAATCCCCTATAATACGAGGGATTTTGCGGATGGGAAGTCTTGTACACTTTTCCCCTCTGTGCTATAATAATGTGCATTATTCCTTGCCCCTCCGGGGGCCAAAGACCAAAAGGAGGTGAATACCGTGAACACTTACGAGGTGATGTACATCATCAACCCCGGCGTGGAGGACGAAGCCCGCACCCAGTTGGTAGAGCGCTTTTCCAGCATCGTCACCGCTGGCGGCGGCACGGTTGAGAAGGTGGATGATTGGGGCAAACGCAAGCTTGCCTATCCCATCCAGGATCTCAACGACGGCCACTACATCCTGATGCATTTCTCCGCGAATCCCGAGCTCCCCTACGAGCTGGAGCGCAACATGAAGATCAACGAGAACATCATGCGTTACCTGGTGATCCGTAAGGACGCCTAAGAAAGGTGAAACCCCATGAATAAAGCCATTGTCATTGGAAATATCACCCGGGATCCCGATGTGCGGATGACCGGCAGCGGGATTTCGGTCTGTACCTTTACCGTTGCGGTGCAGCGTCGGTTTGCCAATCAGAATGGCGAGCGCCAGGCGGATTTTATCCCAGTGGTCTGCTGGAGAGGTCTTGCTGAAAACTGCGGCAAGTACCTAAAAAAAGGCAGTAAGGTGGGGGTATGCGGTTCCATTCAGACCCGTAATTACGAGGCCCAGGATGGTACCAAGCGCTATGTAACCGAGATCATCGCCGATGAGGTGGAGTTCTTGGATCGCATTGGCGCCGGTTCTGGGGAACCCCGTCAGAATGCGGCTCCTTCCCCTTCTCCCTTCGGTGGGGACAGCGGTTTTGGAGACGCCCTGGAGGACGACGAGCTTCCATTTTAAGAGAAAGGATGATTCCACGTGAACGAAGAAAGACCCGCACGGCGGCCCCGTCAGGGTGGACGTCGGCCTCGCCGCAAGGTGTGCGCCTTCTGTGCCGATAAAAACGCCGTTATCGATTATAAGGATACCGCGCGGCTTCGCCGGTACATTTCCGAAAAGGGCAAGATTCTGCCCCGCCGGATGACCGGTACCTGTGCCAAGCATCAGCGTGAATTGGCTATCGCTATCAAGCGCAGCCGGGCCATCGCCCTCCTGCCCTATGTGCAGGACGCCTAAGGAAAAACAAAAAGACGAAGCGTTTGCTTCGTCTTTTTTTCTTGGGAAATGGCATAGAAGCCTCCCAAATGGGCATATTTTCTTGACGGCATCCCGTTTATTTGATATATTATATGAGCATCAAATTGGAGAGATGTCCGAGTGGTTTATGGAGCTGGTCCTGAAAACCAGTGATGCCGTTGGCACCGGGGGTTCGAATCCCTCTCTCTCCGCCAATCAGTTGGGAGTTTTCCCATCTTTAATTCGGCCTGGAGATGTACCCAAGAGGCTGAAGGGGCGCCCCTGCTAAGGGTGTAGGTCGGGTTACCGGCGCGAGAGTTCAAATCTCTCCATCTCCGCCAGAAAGTGGCTTAAACAAAGAGTTTAAGCCACTTTTCTTTTCTCTTCTCATGGCATAATGCGCCTGGAAAAGTTGTATAAAATGGCGAAAAAATTTCTCCTGTTGCATTCCGGTTGCATTCTGCTTTTAGCATTGACGTTTTGAGATGTCAATATAAAAAGAGGGGCCCAGCAAACGCTAAGCTCGTCTTCCCCATGTGTCTTTTTTGAGCGTATCAAAACCACGATAAACAAAGAGTTATAAATTATGACGAAATTTCGCATACGCTTGCCGTACAATGTGGTTGGATTTGTAAATTATTGTTGCCTTATGGAAAATTTCTGTTATCCTTAAGATATGAATTACCATTTGGAGGCGGTTGTATGAAAAAGCATTTGACATTTCTGCTCTGTCTGGCATTGTTCTGTGTTGCCATTTCCGGCTGTGGTGACAACAAAGCTGCTACGGATTTTTCTTCTTTTAAGGTTTCTGGATATGAAGAGGCCCCCAAAGAGATTTATTCTGCTTCTGCTATGGACAACAATTTGGGCGATACTTTGATGTTTGCTGATGGTACCGCGAAAAAAGAGGAGTCCTACGGAGGATTTGACGGCATTTTGTTTTCCACCGATCATGGCGATATTCTATTGATCAGTCTCGTCTCCGGAACCAATTGGGATGCTCTAAAAGACGCCGGACCTTCTCGTGCTTATTTTATGTATAGCGGGATGTCTAGTGTTACCAACACTCCATGCGGATTCTTTACCGGCTTTTTAAACCATCAGGTATATAACGATGATCTTGCGCGGGAAATTGAAAGCAAGGGTCAGTTCTTGCTTGAAAGCGCAAGCGCCCCCACCCCAGAACCCACATCAACGCCGGAACCGACGCCGACGCCAGAGCCGAAAAAGGATTTTTCCAATGCAACGAAGTACAAAGCGGGTATGTATAAAGTTGGCAAAGATATCCCCGCTGGAGAGTATTTCCTCGTAATAAATTCGCAAAGTACCGCTTATCTTTCTCTCTCCAGTGATTCCAGCGGCTCCCTCGATAGCATCATTACCAACGACAACTTCGGCACTTTCCGCTATATTCAGGTTGCAGATGGCCAATACTTAGAGGTCAAACGCGCAGACATTTATCTTGTAGATGAAAAACTGCCGCCAATTACGGAGGTCCTCGAGATGGGAGACGCCTACATGCCGGGTATGTATAAGGTTGGCAGGGATATTCCCGCTGGAGAATATCAAATCATCCCCGACAGCGGCTCATCGGCATATTATGCCGTATTGAGCAGCTCCATTGATTCCATAGACAGCATCATAACCAACGGAAACACGGAGGCTGCAAAATATATCACCGTAAAAGAAGGACAATATCTGGAGGTAAACCGGGGCGAATTCAAGTAGCATTCCAATAGAAAAACCCTCGCAAAAAGCGAGGGTTTTTTTATTGGAATGGCAGTCAACCGTCTTCGATTGTGCTCTTACAGCCCGCGCAACCGCTCCATGGCCTCAAGGGTGTTCTCCCTACTGCCAAAACCAGTCAAGCGGAAGAACCCCTCTCCTCCGGCGCCAAATCCCGTACCGGGGGTTCCTACAAGGGCCAGTTTGGTCAAAAGATGGTCAAAAAACGCCCAGGAAGTCATGCTTTGGGGGCATTTTAGCCAAATATAGGGCGAATTCTCCCCGCCCATAAACCAGATCCCCAGTTCCCGAAGGGTTTGGGCGATTTGTCCGGCGTTAAAGAGATAATAATCGATATTCTGGCGGATCTGTTCCAGCCCCTCAGATGAAAGGGCGGCTTCCGCACTGCGCTGGGTGATATAGGACACGCCATTGAACTTGGTGGTCTGCCGGCGAAGCCACAGTTCATTGAGGGGTGTTCCATCGCAAACCAATCCCTGGGGGATCACCGTATACCCGCACCGCATCCCGGTAAAACCCGCCGTCTTGGAGAAGGAACAAAACTCGATGGCACACCGCTCCGCCCCCTCGATCTGATAGATGCTGGTGGGCAGGCGTGGATCCCGAACAAAGGCCTCATAGGCACTGTCAAAGAGAATCACGGCGTTTTGACTGAGGGCATAGTCCACCCAAGCCTTCAGCTGCTCCCCGTTGTACACCGACCCAGTGGGATTGTTGGGTGAGCAGAGATAGATGAGATCCACCTGGACCGAAGGATCCGGCAAAGGCAGGAATTGGTTCTCCACGGTTCCGTTGACATAGAGGATCCGGTTGCCGGCCATCACGTTGGTATCCACATAGACGGGGTAGACCGGATTGGGAATCAGAACCGTGCTGCCGGCGGCAAAGATGTCCAGGATATTGCCAAGATCGCTTTTGGCGCCATCGCTGATAAAGATCTCCTCCTGGGATAGCGTTACATCCTTTTGCGCATAGTACGCACAGATGGCCTGCCGCAGAAATCCATAGCCCTGCTCCTCCCCATATCCACGAAAGGTCTCGGCACGGCTCATCTCCCGAACAGCGCGCTGAGCCGCCTCCACCACCGCCGGCACCAGCGGCAGGGTAACGTCCCCAATACCTAGGCGGATCACCTTTTGGTCGGGATGCTGGGCGGCATATGCATCCACTTTTCTGGCGATGGTGGAAAAAAGGTAGCTTTCCTCCAGATTATGATAGTTACGGTTGATGTTCATACATGACCTCCATAAACCCGGGGCGGTTGACGCTTATGCTGGCTGGCAGCATGATAGCGCTCCATCCGATCCAATGCCCCCCTGTCCGCCTCCCCGGTCAGCAAATAGGCATCAATCTGCCGGTAGGCGATCCCCATTTCCCCCTCATCGGTCTGGCCGTCAAACAGGCCGGCGGACGGCGCTTTTTGTATCACCGATTCCGGCGCGCCGAGGTACCGTAAAAACTCATATACCTCGGTAACGGTGAGGTCAGCGATGGGATTAAAGTCATAAGCGCCGTCCCCCCATTTGGTGAAGTAGCCCATATATCCCTCGCTACGGTTGCCGGTGCCCGCCACCAGGCGGTTTTCGCTGGCCGCCACGGCGTAGAGGGCGGTCATGCGCAGGCGGGGGCCGATATTGGCGGATGCGGACGCCGATAGAACGGCAACGCCGTCCATGGCGCGTACCAACGCTTCCTTCACTTTGGTGAGGTCCAACGTCCGGACAGCGATTCCAAACCGCGCCGCCACCTCCATGGCATCCCGGGCATCCTCCTCATAGTTGCGCTTGGATCCGCAGGGCAGGATGATTCCCAGAGTATCCTCACAGGCCATCTTGCAGAGAATGCCTACAAGGGCGCTGTCCTTACCGCCGCTGTTACCATAGACGATCCCCCGGGCCCCGGCCGACGCTAGGCTCTCCCGGATAAATCCGATCCGTTTTTCCGTCTCCTGGCGATAGTCCCGCATGATAGGACCTCCTTTCTAAAGCGTCGCATGGCCTACTCCCACTCGATGGTGGCAGGAGGCTTCGACGTGATATCGTAGACCACCCGGCTTACCCCGGGCACCTGATTGGCAATCCTGGACGCAATCCGTCCCAGCACCCTATGGGAAATGGGGGTATATTCGCAGGTCATGAAATCGCTGGTGGTCACCGCCCGGAGGGCAATCACCGGCTCATAGATGCGGTCGTCCCCCTTTACCCCTACGGAATAGGTATCGGTCAACACCGCAAAGTATTGCTGCGGCTTTCGCCGTAGACGAGCGATTTCATCGCACAGGATATGATCCGCCTGCCGCAGGGTATCCAGCTTTTTTTCGGTAACCTCCCCCATGATCCGAATGGCCAGGCCGGGGCCCGGGAAGGGCTGCCGGTTCACCAGGGAGCTGGGCAGCCCAAGCCGTTTACCCAGCTCCCGCACCTCGTCCTTAAACAGGCCGGAAAGGGGTTCGATGACCCCATCAAAGGCCAAATCGGTGGGAAGCCCGCCCACGTTGTGATGGCTTTTTATGGTGGCGCCCAATTCCCCACCGGATTCAATGACATCCGGATAGATGGTCCCTTGGGCCAGATAGGGAATGGCGCCCAGCTCCCTGGCCTGCTCCTCAAAGACCCGGACGAATTCCGCTCCGATGATCTTTCGCTTTGTCTCGGGATCCCGAACACCCTCCAGCCTGCGCAAAAACCGTTCCTGCGCGTTAACCCGAATCAAACGGATCTCGCTGTTTGCAAAGGCCCGCTGGATTTCGTCGCCCTCGTTCAGACGCATAAAGCCATGATCCACAAACACGCAGGTGGCCTGGCCCGGGATGGCTTTGGAGAGCAGGGCGGCGCATACCGAGGAATCCACCCCGCCGGAGAGGGCCAACAGCACCTGCCGGCCCCCCACCCTGTTACGGATGCCGGCCACAGCCCGCTGGATGTAGTCATCCAAATGATAGTCTCCCTTGGCGCCGCAGATCCGGTATAAAAAATGTTCCAGAACCTGGCCGCCGTATTGGCTGAGCTCGGTCTCGGGATGAAACTGTACCCCATAAAGCCCTCGCTCCCGGCACTGGCAGGCCGCCACGGCGCAATCCGCCGTATGGGCCGCGGCCTCAAACCCCTGGGGCAGGTCCACCACCCTATCGGTATGGCTCATCAGCACCGCGCTTTTCCGGGGCAACCCTTGGAACAGCGGAGAATCGGTGTCCATCTCCGCCTGGACTCTTCCGTATTCGCTGCGGATGCAGGGCTCCACCCTGCCGCCCAATAGATGGCACATCAGCTGCATGCCATAACAGATGCCCAGCACCGGGATTCCCAGGTCAAAAATGCCGGGATCGCACCTGGGGGAATCGGGCAGATAGACGCTGGCCGGCCCTCCGGTCAGGATGATCCCAATGGGGTTGCGCCGCCGAATCTCCTCCAGAGGAAGATTGCCCGGCTTGATCTCGGAATAGACCGAAAGCCCCCGCACCCTTCGGGCGATGAGCTCTTTATACTGCCCGCCAAAGTCCAGTACCAACACCAGTTCGTTCATAGTCTTCCTCCCTTGCAGCATGGGCCGAGGAGGTCCTTCGGCCCGTGACGCCCGTCCTAGCTCTCATAGGTTCGCAACAGGCTTTCCGCCACCGCCCGCCGGGTGGTGCGCAGATCCATAGCCTGTTTTTCGATGTATCGGTGGGCCTCCTGTTCGCTCATGTTCAAATAGGAGATGAGGATACATTTAGCCCGATCCACGATGCGGATATCCTCGATCTTCTGTTTGAGCTGGCTGTTCTCCCTACGCATGGAGCGAAGCCGGTTAAAGCTGGCCTTGGCCAGCTTTAAGGCAGACCAGAACACCCCTTTATTGACGGGCTTTGAAACGGTCAGTACGCCCGCCTCCTCGGTGGCGGCGGAGACCTCCTCAAAATAGGCGCTGTTCACCAGGAGCATCACCTGGCAGGTTCCCCTTCCAGCCACATGCCGGGAAAAGCTCTCCCCGGTTTCGTCTTTTAAGGGCGCGTTGATCACCACCAGGTCAAACTCCCGCTCTAAGAGCAGCCGCCGTGCCTCGCCGCAGGACCGCAGGACCGTGATCTGGTCGATGGAAGCCGCATTGAGCATCTCCGTAAAAAAGGGGATGCTTTTTTCATTGCAGGTCACGATCAACGCAGTTTCCATATCCTCACCGCCTTCCCTTAAGGTGCAATCAGATCAGATGAAAATACCGCTTTCGCGTAAAAGCATCCATCGACTCCGCCCTCCGGCAGTCCTCCGCCTCCCGGCGTTTTTGAAGCAGATATTTTGACAGCAGCGGTTCCCCAACCACGCCCTTTACAAAGGGGCTGGCTTCCGCCGCGGAAACGGCCTCGGCCAGGGTCCCCGGCAGCGGCGTCAGAGACGCCTTTTCTCCCGCCTCGGCGTCAAACAGGTTGCCGTCCACGGCGGGAGGCAGCGCAAGGCCGTCCTCCATTCCCTCCAGCCCCGCCGACAGGATCAGGGCAAAGGCAAGATAGGGATTGATGGCAGGGTCGGGGGAGCGAAGCTCCATCCGCACCCGCTCTCCCACCGCTGCCGGAATACGGATCAGCTGTGACCGGTTCTGGTGGGACCAGGAGATGTATTTGGGCGCCTCAAAGCTTCCAAAGCGCTCATAGGAATTGGTCAGCGGGTTCAAAAACAGGGTCATGTCGGCAGCCCGGCGGAGGATCCCCGCGATAAAGCTCTCGGCCACAGGGGAATGGCCCTGGGCCGCGTTCCGAAAGATATTGAGCCCGTTTTGGGCCAGGGAAAGGTTTACATGGAGTCCGCTTCCCGCCATATTGGCCAGGGGCTTGGGCAAAAAGGAGGCAAACAGGCCGTTGCGGGCAGCAATGGCCTTGACCACCGATTTAAAGGTCAAAAGGTGGTCGGCGCTGGAAAGAGCATCGCTAAACTTAAAATCGATCTCATTTTGCCCCGGTCCCTGCTCATGGTGGGAGGCCTCGGGCTGGATCCCCATTTCCTCCAAGCATAGGCAGATCTCCCGCCGGATGTTCTCCCCTTTATCCAAAGGAGAGATGTCCAGATAGCCTCCCCGGTCCAAGGGTTTTTGGGTGGGCTCGCCATCCTCATCGGTCTGGAACAGATAAAACTCGCATTCCGCCCCCACCTTGCAGACATAGCCCAGGGCCTCGTACTGCGCGGCAACCCGTTTCAGCATGGATCTGGTATCGCCGGCAAACACCGCGCCATCGGGGGTTTTAATGTCGCAGTAAAAGCGGATCACCCGGCCGGGGCCCGGCCGCCAGGGCAGGACGGTAAGGGTGGCTGGATCGGGGAACAGCAAAAGGTCGGACTGGTCCGCATCCTGAAATCCCGCTATGGCGGAAGCGTCAAAGGACACCCCGTAGGTAAAGGCATCGGCAAGCTCCTCCGGCATGATGGAGATATTCTTCTGGATGCCGAAGGGGTCGCAAAAGCCCAGCCGGATGAATTTGACGTCGTTCTCCCGCACAAACTGCATCACTTCGTTCTGCGTATGGTTCATGGATTCCACCTCATCATTCCGTGGTATATAGCTGCCGGTAGGGATTCCTGGCGTTTGCTTTTAATCTATAATACCGGTCTTTTAAGAGTTTGTCTGCATCCATCCCAAAATGCATACAGAATTCCGATACATAGGGTCGAATTTCCTCCAGCATCTCCCCATCCGCTACCTCTGCGGTGACCTGCGCCGGCAGACCGGTAAGATTCCCCTGGGTACGGATAAAGATACTGCCCCCATGCATACCGGTCCCGATAAAACCGCCCACCGGGATGTCCTCGGCGCCCATTCCCAAAACGACGATGAGCCCGCCAGCCAAATACTCCCCTAGGAAGCTTCCGGCTTTGCCTCCCACCACGATGACCGGACGATGCTCCCGGTATTCCTTCATATGGATTCCGGTGCGGTAGCCGGCGTTGCCACGCACATAGATGCTGCCGCCCCGCATTGCGTATCCCAAGGCATCCCCCGCATTGCCATGGATCACGATTCTGCCGCCGTTCATAGTATCCCCCACAGCGTCCTGAGCGTTGCCCATAACGTGGATTTCCCCTCCGTCCAGGTAGGCGCCCAATCCGTTGCCCGGGGTTCCCTGGATGTACACGCGCTTTCCCTTGATCCCGGCGCCCAGAAACCGTTGGCCCAGACATCCCGTTACCCGTACATCCTCCTCCGCATCCCGAATGCGGCGGTTTAACTCCTGAAAATCCAAATTCTCCGCATAAAGATCCATTTTATTCACTCTCCGGGGTTTGCAGAACATCGTCAAGCCGTCTCAAAACTTCCCGGTAACCCGCCAGAACATCGCCTAGATCCCGCCGGAAGCGGTCCTTATCCAGCTTTTCCTCGGTAGCCATATCCCAAAGACGGCAGGAATCCGGCGAGATTTCATCGCATAGGATCACGTGGCCGTCCACCCGGCCAAACTCCAGCTTGAAGTCCACCAGACGGATGTCCATTCGCTCAAATAACCTGCATAATAATTCATTGATATTAAGGGCTTGGCGCTCCATCTCCTGAAGCTCTTCCCGGGAGGCTAGGCCGATGGCGGTAATCTGGCTTCGATTGATCATGGGATCCCCCAGGGCATCGCTTTTATAGCTGAACTCCATCACGGTATTCCTTAGAAGCGTGCCCTCCGGCACGCCATACTTCTGGGAGAAGCCTCCGGCAGCCAGGTTTCGCACCACCACCTCCACCGGGATGATTTCCGCCCGCCGCACCACCACGGAGACATCGTCCACCACCTGGATCAGATGGGTTTCTACCCCGTGATCCATGAGATATTGGAAGATGCGGTTGGAGATGGCGGCGTTGAGCACCCCCTTGCCCGAAAGCTCCGCTTTCTTCTCCCCATTAAAGGCAGTGGCGGTGTCCTTATAGCGGATCAACAGGCTGCCCTCCCGGGGCCCTTGGCATACCAATTTGGACTTTCCTTCATACAATACTTGGCTCATATGTTCACTCCCCCGCGTGCTTGATGCCCAGAATATCCAGTTCCTTTTGATTGAGACCAATGCCCCGGAGCATCAGCCGGTTTCCCCGCAGGCTCTCAATGGCATTGATCCCCATGCCCCCCATCATCTCCATGATCTCGTGCTGCCAGGCGGCGAGCAGATTGACCAGCCGGCGGGCTCCCACGTCTGGATCCAGCCGCTGGACCAGTTCCGGAACCTGGGTGGCGATGCCCCAGTTGCAGCGCCCGGTGTGGCAGCTTCCGCAGAGGTGGCAGCCCAGAGCCAGCAGAGCGGCGGTGGCAATATAGACGCAGTCCGCACCCAAAGCAATGGCCTTTACCACATCGGTGCTGCTTCGGATGCTCCCTCCTACGATGAGGGAGACGTGATCCCGGATCCCCTCCTCCCGAAGGCGGCTGTCCACGCTGGCCAAGGCCAGCTCCACAGGGATGCCCACGTGATCCCGGATCCGGGTGGGCGCGGCGCCGGTGCCGCCTCGAAACCCGTCGATGGCGATGATATCCGCTCCACTCCGAGCGATACCGCTGGCGATCGCGGACACGTTGTGGACCGCGGCGATCTTAACGATTACCGGTTTTTGATAGCCGGTGGCTTCCTTTAAGGAGTACACAAGCTGCCGCAGGTCTTCGATGGAATAGATATCATGATGAGGCGCCGGGGAGATTGCGTCGCTGTGCTCCGGAATCATCCGGGTACGGGAGATGTCCCCTACGATTTTAGCGCCCGGCAGGTGGCCGCCGATGCCCGGCTTCGCCCCCTGGCCCATCTTGATCTCAATGGCTGCGCCGCTGTTGAGGTAATCTGGATGCACCCCAAACCGGCCGGACGCTACCTGTACAATGGTATGATTCCCATAGCGGTATAAATTTTCATGGAGTCCTCCCTCCCCGGTGTTGTAGAAAATCCCCAGTTCCTCCGCCGCCCGGGCCAAGCTCTCATGGGCGTTATAGTTGATGGAGCCATAGCTCATGGCGGAAAACATCACCGGCATGGACAGGCTCAGATAGGGCGGGAGGCGGCTTTCGATTTGCCCCGACGCGTCCCGGCTGATGGCCTGGGGCTTGGGCCCCAGAAATACCCGGGTCTCCATGGGCTCCCGAAGCGGGTCGATGGAGGGGTTGGTCACCTGGGATGCGTTTAGCAGCATCCTGTCAAAATAAACGGGATAGGGCGCGGGATTGCCCATGCTGGAGAGCAATACGCCGCCGCTCTCCGCCTGGCGGTAGATCTCCCGGATGGCTTTCCCGCTCCAATTAGCGTTCTCCTGGACGGCGTTATCGCTCTTAACGATCTTCAGCGCTCGGGTGGGGCACAGGGCCACACAGCGCTGGCAGTTGACGCACCGGGTGGGATCTGCAAGCATCTCCCGCCCGTCCTCCGCTCTGCTATGCACGCCGTTGGCGCACTGGCTGATACAGGCGCCGCAAAGGGTACAGCGTTCCCGATTCCGCACCACGTCAAACCGGGGGTAAAAAAGATCCAGCGCCATCATGTCTCCCTCCCATATAGTTCTACAATCACCGGCTGTCCCCCCTCTGGAGACCAGACGCCGTCCAGCTCCGGCTCCACCGCCCGGATGGCCGCCTCCTCGCTGGCGATATACACCCGATCGCCCTTCTCCCCCACCACCATGCTGCGCAGCTTCAGCCGGTCGTTTAGGGCCATCATGCCCCCCGTAAAGCCCACCAGGATGGAAAAAGGCCCGGTGATCAGCTGGGCGGCATATACGTTGCGGAGGTAGGAATACCGCGCCCGCTCCGCCTCCGGCATCCGGTCGATCTCCTGCCAGAAGGGAGCCGCCAGCACCGACGCCGTCTCCGAAAGGGTGAGCCCCCGCTTCCGATGAAGGTAATCGATGAGATAGGTGATCACCTCCGTATCGGTTTGTAGCGTGCAGGTGTACCCGTACATCTCTATGCTGCGGCGGTTGGCGTCATAGGAGGAGATCTCCCCGTTGTGCACCACCGAGTAGTCCAACAGCGCAAAGGGATGGGCGCCGCCCCACCAGCCCGGCGTGTTGGTGGGATACCGGCCATGGGCGGTAAAGCAATAGCCCTGGTACTCCTCCAACCGGTAAAAGCGGCCGATGTCCTCAGGATATCCCACGCCCTTAAAGACCCCCATATTTTTGCCGCAAGAGAAGACGTAGGCGCCTTTGATCTGGATATTGATGCGGAAGACGCATTTGATCACATACTCCCCCTCGCTTAGCTGGCTATCCGCCAGACGGGTAGGCAGAGGCAGCAGGAAATACCGCCAGATCAGGGGTTCATCGGTGATCTCCCGCACCTTCCGGGTAGGAATTTTGGAGAGGTTGATGATGTCGAAATGCCGTTCCAAAAATTCCTCGCAGGCGCGCTTGACGGATGGATCGTCATAGAAGATATGGAACGCGTAATATTCCTTATACTCCGGATAGATCCCGTAGGCGGCAAACCCTCCTCCCAGGCCGTTGGCACGGTCATGCATCCGGGAGATGGACTGGATGATCGCCTCTCCGCTCATTGGCGTTCCACTGCGGTCGATAATCCCTGAAATGGCGCATCCCGACGGAATCCGCACCTGTCCCTCTCGCATAGCATTCCCTCCATTCAACGAAAAAGGCGCTCATCAACCCGCGCAGCCGGCAAAGAAATCTATCCTCGCCTGTGCGGTTTGATGAACGCCTTTGTTCAACGCACTCACTATACAATAGCCGCGTTTTCTTGTCAACGAAAATTTGAAATAATTTATTCAATATGTTGCAATTTCTTTTCTTTTTCCCAATCGAATGCCCAGTATATGCAGGATAGAAAAACACTTTTTTCATTTTTCCTGGTTTTCCCCCTTGACAACCCGGCGCCTGCGCGCTATATTGGGGCCATAACAGCAAAGGCGCTGTGGACGCGGGTCCACGGCGCCTTTCTTCATTATCCTAGAATGGGAGTGATCCAAATGAAAGACGTACCCAGCGTATTCGGCAGCATGGTGTTTAACGACGCCGTCATGCGCGCCAGACTGCCCAAGGATACATACAAGGCCCTGAAAAAAACCATCTCCCAGGGCACCCATCTGGAGCTGGACGTGGCCAACGTGGTAGCCAGCGCCATGAAGGACTGGGCGGTGGAAAAGGGCGCCACTCACTTTACCCACTGGTTCCAGCCCATGACGGGGGTTACAGCGGAGAAGCATGACAGCTTTCTCTCCCCTCAGGAGGGCGGCGGAGCCATCATGGAGTTCTCGGGCAAGGAGCTGGTTCGGGGAGAACCCGACGCTTCCAGCTTTCCCTCCGGCGGATTGCGGGCCACCTTTGAGGCCCGGGGCTATACCGTATGGGACATCACCTCCTACGCCTTTTTAAAGGACGGTACCCTCTATATTCCCACGGCTTTCTGCTCTTACAGCGGGGAAGCGCTGGATAAAAAGACCCCCCTCCTGCGCTCCATGGAGGCCATGGACCGTCAGGCCATGCGGATTCTGCGGCTGTTTGGCAGCACGCCGGCCCAGCGGGTCATTACCACCGTGGGCCCGGAGCAGGAGTATTTCCTCATCGATCAGGAGATGTACCGCCGCCGGCCCGATTTGGTTTACACCGGCCGGACCTTATTTGGAGCCCGGCCTCCCAAGGGCCAGGAACTGGACGATCATTATTTTGGCAGCCTGAAGCCCCGGGTATCCGATTTTATGCGGGATTTGGAGGAATCCCTATGGGAGCTGGGGGTCTACGCCAAAACCAAGCACAACGAAGTGGCGCCCGCCCAGCACGAGCTGGCCCCTATCTTCGGTACCACCAACATCGCCACCGACCACAACCAGCTCACCATGGAGCTGATGAAGCGCATCGCCAGCCGCCATGGCCTGGTCTGCCTGCTCCACGAAAAGCCCTTTGCCGGCATCAACGGCAGCGGCAAGCATAACAACTGGTCCATCTCCACCGATACCGGCGTCAACCTGCTGGAGCCAGGGGATACCCCCTACGAGAACGCCCAGTTTTTGCTGTTCCTGGTGGCGGTCATCAAGGCGGTGGACGACTATCAGGAGCTGCTCCGGGTGTCGGTGGCCAGCGCCGGAAACGACCACCGGCTGGGGGCCAACGAAGCGCCCCCCGCCATCGTCTCCATGTTTCTGGGGGATGAGCTGATGGAGATCCTCACCGCTTTGGAAACCGGAGCCGACTACCATGGCCATCAGCAGTACGAGATGGAGATTGGCGCCACGGTATTGCCCCATTTCCCCAAGGATACCACCGATCGGAACCGCACCTCGCCCTTTGCCTTCACCGGCAATAAGTTTGAGTTTCGCATGCTGGGCAGCGCTTTTTCCATCGCCGGGCCCAACATCGTGCTGAATACGGTGGTGGCCGAAAGCCTGCGTCAATTTGCCGATATCCTGGAAAACACCGACGATTTCAAGGGAGCCCTGGGCGACCTCATCCGGGAGACCATTGCCGCCCATAAGCGTATCATCTTCAACGGCAACAACTATTCCGACGAATGGGTACAGGAGGCGGAGCGCCGGGGGCTTTCCAATCTGAAGACCACCGTGGACGCGTTGCCTGCCCTGGTATCCCGGAAGAACATGGATGTCTTTATCCGACACCACGTGTTTTCCGAATCCGAGATCCGCTCCCGCTACGAGATTCTGTTGGAGAACTACTGCAAAACCCTGCACATCGAAGCGCTGACCATGGTGGATTTGGTCAACCGGGAAATCATCCCTGCCTGCATTGCCTATCAGAACAAACTCGCTGGATTGCTGGCAACAAAAAAGGCCTGTGGCGCCTATGATACCGCCCTGGAGGAGCAGCGGTTGGAACGGCTGTCTGGACTGTCCGCCTGTCTCCTTCGCCGGCTCACCGCTCTGGAGAGCGCCCTTTTGGAAACCAAAAAGTCGGAAGATCAGCTCTCCCTAGCCCGGTTCTATCGGAGCGAGATCTTCAGCCGCATGTCGGAACTGCGGCTGGTGGTGGATGAGTTGGAAACCCTGGTGGCGAAAGAGGATTGGCCGCTTCCCACCTATGGGGAGATGCTGTATAGCGTCAACTAGATAGACCATCGCGCACAAAGGCGTGCACCTGACCAACCATGGTTGGCGGGTGTACGCCTTTTTTATTCTAAAAGGAGGAATGCTCTATGTTTTCTGCTGTCGATACCATTTGGGTTCTTGTCGGCGCTGTACTGGTGTTCTTTATGCAAGCAGGATTTGCCATGGTGGAGACCGGATTTACCCGAGCCAAGAATGCAGGCAATATCATCATGAAAAATCTCATGGATTTCTGCGTTGGGACCTTGGTTTTCTGGCTTCTGGGATTCGGTCTGATGTTCGCTGGGGACGGCCCTTTTATTGGAGGACTGGACCTCTTTATTCAGGGAGATTATAGCGGTGCATTTCCTACCAGTGCTTTTGTAATTTTCCAGACGGTGTTCTGCGCAACAGCCGCTACCATCGTCTCGGGTGCCATGGCTGAGCGCACCAAGTTTTCCGCCTATCTGGTATATAGCTTGATCATCAGCGCTGTAATTTATCCCATTTCGGGCCATTGGATCTGGGGCGGCGGCTGGTTGTCCCAGCTGGGGTTCCATGATTTTGCTGGCTCCACCGCCGTTCATATGGTGGGCGGTATTGCAGCATTCATTGGCGCTAAGATGCTAGGACCACGGATTGGAAAATATACAAAGGACGGTTCCAGCCGAGCCATCCCCGGCCACAGCCTGACCCTGGGTGCATTGGGTGTATTTATCCTGTGGTTCTGCTGGTTCGGCTTTAACGGCTGTTCCACCATATCCATGACGGGAGATGACGCCATCCTTTCGGCCTCAAACATCTTTGTCACCACCAACATCGCCGCGGCCACGGCGGCTACCGCAGTCATGATCATCACCTGGTTACGATTCAGGAAGCCCGATGTCTCCATGACCCTAAACGGTGCTTTAGCGGGCCTTGTGGCCATCACCGCGGGCTGCGATTTGGTCTCCCCCATAGGCGCCTTCTTCATTGGCCTTATCGCCGCCTTTGTGGTGGTATACGGCATCGAATGGATTGACAAGGGGCTGAAAGTCGACGATCCGGTGGGCGCCATTGGCGTGCATGGGTTGTGCGGAGCTACCGGAACCATCCTCACCGGAGTCTTCGCCCTGGATGGCGGTCTTTTCTACGGCGGAGGATTTGCTTTTTTAGGAATACAGCTTTTAGGTGTTTTGTCGGTAGCCGCCTGGGTAGGCGTTACCATGACTTTGGTGTTTCTGGTCATCGGGAAAACCATTGGCCTCCGGGTTTCCCGGGAGGAGGAATTGGATGGCCTGGATATCCATGAGCATGGCATCGCCAGCAGCTATGCTGACTTTATGCCGGCATCGGAAGCCCCATTTCTGGCGGCAAACAGCATTCCCGTGCCCACCCCCCAGGAAGCCATTCCCGTAGTAAATAACTCTCGGCCAGGAAGCAAGATGACCAAGGTAGTAATCGTCACCAGACAGAGTAAATTTGAGGCTTTGAAAGCCGCGCTGGACGGCATCGGCATCACCGGCGTCACTGTCACCCAGGTGCTGGGCTGGGGGATGCAGAGGGGACAGCAGGAATACTATCGGGGCGTGCCGGTGGAGACTACCCTCCTGCCCAAGGTTAAGGTGGAAATCGTCATCTGCAAGATCCCCCTGGATCTGCTTCTCTCCACCATTAAGCAAGCCCTTTACACCGGCAATATTGGCGATGGCAAGATCTTCGTATATGATGTGGAAAACGTCATCAAAGTCCGCACCGGGGAAGAGGGGTACGATGCTCTTCAGGACGAGGAATAGGCTTCCTTTCCTACCAAGAAGCTATAAAGGAAACGGTATGGCGCCGCATCGGCGCCTGCCGTTTTTCCCTTGCCTGGCCTTGCACGGGGGGACGTCTTCTGTTAAGATGAGCAAAAACAAAAAGAGGTGTGTTCCATGCGCATTGCGATCTATGGAGCCGGATCCCTTGGCACCATTTTAGGCGCATATCTGACCAAGGCTGGGCTGAACTGCGAGCTGATCAACCGCAACCAAGCCCACGTAGAGGCCCTTCGGACACAGGGCGCCCGGGTGACGGGCACGGTGGAGCTTACCGTTCCGGTGAAGGCCCTATTGCCCCAGGAGATGTCCGGGGAATACGATGTAATCTTTCTTATGACCAAACAGTTGCATAACCCGGAGGTGGTCTCCTTCCTAAAGCCCTATCTGGGAGAAACGGGGTTGATCTGCACCCTGCAAAACGGCATTCCGGAGCCCGCCATCGCCGAGCTGATTGGAAAGGATCGGGTGGTAGGCTGTACCGTCGCCTGGGGCGCTACCCTGTTGGCGCCCGGCGTATCCCAGCTGACCTCGGAAACCGACAGCCTTACCTTCGGCATGGGCACCATGGAAGGCGTAGGATCCCAAGGACTGAAGCTGGTAAAGGGGATCCTGGAGCATATGTGCCCGGTGGAAGTGGAGGACAATTTTATGGGCGTGCGCTGGAGCAAGCTCCTGATCAACGCGGCCTTCAGCGGGCTGGGCACCGTCATCGGCGGAACCTTTGGCGATGTTTCCGAGGATCCCAGGGCACGGCGGGTTGCCCAATACCTGATCAAAGAATGCATTGATGTAGGCCATGCCGCCGGCGTAACCTTTGCTCCCGTCCAGGGCAAGGACATCGTTAGGCTGCTCTATTTCAAAAAAGGCGGTGTAAAGCGCTGGCTCTCCTACCGGATCATCCCCATCGCCATGAAAAAACACCGGCTGCTGAAGCCCAGCATGCTCCAGGACATCGAACACGGGAAGCCCTGCGAGGTAGACGCCATCAACGGGGTTGTCTGTCAGTTTGGACGCCAGCACGGCGTGCCTACCCCCTTTAACGATATGGTGGTACGGGTCATCCAGGAGATGGAGCGAGGAGAAGGCGCGCCTCGAAAGGACAACCTAGACCGCTTTCAGCCTCTTTTTTAAAAGCGCATCAGCAAAAAAGGCTCCGGATCTCTCGTCCGGAGCCTTTTTGATCCCTCTATTGCGCGTCCGTTGCAGGGGCGCTCTCTTCCTCATCGGGAGCGATGGCGCTGTCCATCAGCTTGAGCAGTTCCAGCGCACTGCGGAACCGCTTGGTCTCCTCCTTTTCGGTCCAAACAACCGTGCCCTGCCAGGTGGCGTTTTGCCGGTACTGCACCTGCACTACAAAAGTCGCTTTCTTCCCCTTCTGCTGGGCGGTATCCTTGGCCATGGGGCTCAACTCCTCCCTCTTTTGACGTTTTTTTTCATCCGCGCCGCTGCCCTGGCGCTGGTATGTTTCAAAATATCTGTTCTCCGTAGACGCCTGGGGGATCCCCAGCTGGTCAAACAGCTTTTCCATCTCAAGCAAAAGCTCATTGATTTCCTGAAACAAAACGGCCTGTGGGGAAAGCCTGTGAAAGATTCGCCCGGCTATGTTGGCGTTATCCCACCGGTCCACACAGATAATAACCCTATTGGGAACATGCAATCCAATCATTTTATCGACACCATATGTTGTTTTTAAGCACATGATAACAGCCGCCGGTCAAATTTCCGGTCACATCTTCCTACAAGAAAGCCCGATTAAAAAACAAAACCCCCGGCGTTCCTCCGAGGATTTTATCGCTGCTTTCTATTGCCAGCTTAAATTGCCCGTGCCAATGACGGACTGATCGATTGATTTGCCTATGTCTACCACCGAAATCGCCTTGCTATGCACGCGCAGGTCCCGGCGGCGGATGTTCCGCAAGAACTGGTCTCGGATTCGGTTGGCCACCACCTTGCAGTTCTCCTGGTTGATATCCATCAATAGCAGCAAGAATTGAGAAGGACTATACCGGGTGCAGATATCCCCCCGCCGCAGGGAATTCCGCACCGCATCCTGAAACGCCCTGGATACCTCCCGCAAATCCTTACCCCCTGCCGGGACGCTGCCATCCCACTGGGTGACGCTGCACAGCATCAAAAACGCGGACTGGCCGCTGCGCTCGATATGCCGTACCACAAACCGGTAGGTGGAGGTAAAGTCATGAAAATTGCACTGATATGCGCCGGTTTGGGTCTCTCCCTCGCTCATGTCCTCACGAATCGCATCCAAAGAGCTGGCCAGGGGCTGAATCTTGCCGGTGATTCGTTGGAACAGCTCCTGGAGCTCCTCGGAGGGGCCAACGCCCAGGTCATCAAACAGCAGGTTGACCACCCTGTCATACTCCGCCACCGCCTCTTTGTAGCGCTGAAGCTGAAACAGGCAGGAAATGTATAGAATATGCAGGCTTTCATCATAGGGATAAAGGGTAGTGGCCCGCCGGATGGGGCCCAGCAGCCGGCTGATTTCCCTGCTCTGGGACAGCAACGCATAGGCCTCCTGAATGCAGCTCCGGTAGAGATCCTGATACCGAACCGCCGGCACCATGGCCCAGGTTTCCCCCAGAAGCCTAGGGAGAAAGTCCCCTTGGTACAGGTCCATGGCCTCCAGATAGGCGCCAAATTTCTTCTCCCGATCCGCTGTCCGCCGAGCAATGGCGATGGCCTCCTCAAAAGCTTCAACGTCCATCCAGCAGGGGATCTGTTGGGTAAACCCATAGCATCCATTCTGAAAATAGATACAGCTATCCCCCGGTAAATCGGCTGCGATAAACAGCTTCCTCAGGCGGTAGATGAGATTTTTCAACACGTTGGCGGGGCTCTCGCTTTCCTCCCCTGCCAACAGGACCTCGATCAACTCCTCTTGGGGCACCCCCCGCCGCCGGTTCATCAAAAGATACTCCAAAAGCTGGGTTACCTTGCTGTTACGGCTTCGTTCCGAGACGATGGGCCGCTCGCCGTAATAGACCGAAAATCCCCCCAGCATACGCACAATAAAACGACCGTTTTCCACCGGTTTCTCTCCCATCCTGCGTTTTATCCGTTAGATATTAGTTTTTTAGCAATACAGCTTAATCATATCCGGATTCCGCCCATTCCGCAACCAAAACCGCTCCTATATTGGAATGATTTGAATGGAAATGTAAGAAACGCTAGGATTTTATCAAAAAACCCGCCGGTTGGACATGGCTGGCCTCGGTCTATGCTTACGGCCCCTCCAATATCGGCACCTGGGGCGGCAGCGGATAGCCGACGAGACACCGGTTATGGTAGAGGAACTCCTCCCGCCACAGGCCGGTACGAACATCCACCCGCCTGCGGTAAACGTCCACGGTCTGTTGGACGCCCTCCCCCAGCCGGGTATATCGCAGGTTCCGGGTAAAGACCTCCAGCCGGTATTTGGGAGGCTCCGCGAGACGAATGCGTCCATAGACGTATTCCCCCATGAACTCGATCTCGATCTGGATTGGCTGCCCCGTCTCATTGGCAGCCTTAAGATCCAGCCAACCCTCCCCCACGGTGGCGTCCACCCCTTCGGGAATCTCCGGATCCGGCAGGGGAAATGCCTTGATTCCATGGGCATGGCGCTCCACCATGCTCAAAGGGCTGTGGAGGAACATCCAATACAATAGATTGCTGTGCTGGCACAGACCCCCGCCGTATTCCGGCACGATGGCTCCGTCCCGCAGGGTCAGCGCATCCCGGTATGGCTCCTCCCGGTCAGCATGCCGTACCAACTGCCAGAAGGAGAAGGTTTCCCCCGGGCGGATCACCACCCCATTGAGCATACGGGCAGCCAGTTTCAGGTTATGTACCTTGTTCTGTTGGTAGGTCATATCCGCGCCGGTCGCGGGATTGAGCATCCTAGAGCGGGCTTCAAAGCCGATATAGGGAAGCAGATCCCCCCGCTCCCGGGCATATTTCCGTCCGTCCATCCTCATCTTTAGATAAAAGCAACGTTTGCGCTGCCATACGCGGAGGGGAATCAAAAAGGGGAAAACCTGAGTTAAGCGCTTTCTTGCCATCTTCACACCTCTCCGGATTTCCGCCGGATGGGATATTGCCGGTTTACCAGCACCGGGTGCTCCCGGCGCGGGGCGCCCCTGCGAAAAAGTTGGCGGGTCATCCCAACCCCTCCTCTAAAATGCGGTCCAGCGCCTGGGAAAACTCCAGGCCGGCTGCCGCCAGCATCCCTGGAAAACGGCTATGGGGCGTCATCCCCGGGATGGTATTTACCTCGTTGAACACCACCTGGCCCGACGGGGTTAAAAACAGGTCCACCCGGGCAAAGCCCCGGCAATCCAACGCCCGATAGACACGGGCGGCGGCCGCTTTGATCCGTTCCGTAGTTCCCTGGTCGATCCTAGCCGGCACGTGGATCGCCGATTCCCCCATACCGTACTTCTCCCGGTAGTTGAAGAAATCCGCCTTTAGCTCGATTTCGTCCACCGCGCCAACAAACAGATTTTCCCCCCGGCCTAGGACCGCACATCCCACCTCAAAGCCCGGTATCTCCTCCTCCAGGAGGACCTTCTCATCGTGGGAAAAGGCGGCGGACACCGCTTTTTCCAGCTGACTCTCCTCCACAATGCGGGCGATGCCAAAGGAGGATCCGGCGCGGGCGGGTTTTACAAACAACGGATAGCGCAGCCGAGACGCCAGTGCGGTGACCCGCTTCCAGTCCATCCAGTTCCAGATCACCGCCGATGGAGGAACCGGCACGCCGGCTGCGCCGGCCAGGGTATGGGCCAGCTCCTTATCCATACAAAGGGCTGAGCTCAGGGTGCCGCATCCCACCAAAGGGATTCCTGCAAGCTCAATCAGTCCCTGTACGGTGCCATCCTCCCCATTTCGGCCGTGCAGCACCGGAAACACCCCATCCAAATGGGATTGACGCACGCCGTCCTCCCGGAATTCCAGTAGCCCCTGCCCACGAACCGGGGATAGGGCCACCGGCGTGCATGAGCCATCCCGCCACCAGGTATCCGTGGGAATTCGATCCAGCTGTCCGTGGTACCACAGCCATTTCCCTTCTCGGGTAATGCCCACCGGCACGGCCTCGTACCGGTCGGGCCGTAAATGGGTCAATATCCCATAGGCCGATTGCAGGGATACGGGGTATTCGCTGGAACAACCGCCAAACAGCACGGCCAGCCGCTTCTTTCTCATGGTCTCTCTCCTCCGATACCGGGCCTGCGGGCCCTTACTGACCCTGATTCTATCCTTCCTTTTAGACGACGGCTTTGCCGATTTCTTAACACAATCTGTCGTTCCCGTGACGATTTTCTATCGGCCTCTTTTTGAAAGCGTTTATCCCGGCTACGGGTTTGCGGGAGCCGGGCTTTCATGCTATTGTAGTGATATCAATCACACCGGGAGGCATCCATGTCCAAGTATCCGCTCGTAAGTTATTCCTATGAACCCTCCTCTATCCTGCTGGTTGGATTGGTCCTGGGCGCCATCGCCGCCGCGGTATTGATGACAGCCGTGCTCCCCAGCCACAAACGGGCGGAGTTATCCCCCACTATGCAGAAAATCCACGACTTTTTCAATTTTAAAACCTTCTGGATGGGCGGCATTTTAAAGGCGCTTTATATCGTGTCCACCACGGCAGCCCTCTGCGCCGGACTCTATCTCTTAACCATGGAGCCGCTCCAAGGGCTGTTGTTTCTGGTCCTTGCGCCGGTACTGCTTCGGCTGTTATACGAGGCGGGCTATCTGTTCCTATCCATTCGCTCCGAGGTTCGGGAAATCAACCGCAAGCTGGACCGGCCCGATCCAGCTCCCGACGCGGGTGGGGAATCCTCGTCTGCCGACCATAACGTCTGCAAAAACTGCGGCAACGAGCTGAGCTCCTCGAACCTGTTTTGCCCCGAGTGCGGCACCCGCCGAAGCTAAAAAAGCCTCTTTGGCAAGGGCTTGGTTTTCTTGGGGGAATTTTTCCCAATTTCCTATGATTTCTGCTATACTTACGAATAGAGTCCCAGTGGACAAATACATTTGGAGGTAAAAACATGAGGATCCGAATCTTTGATTCCAAGGAAGAGTGCTTTGAGGCCGCCGCCTCGGTATGGGTCAACTACGCCATCGCCCATCCCACCAGCATCATCGGCTGCTGCACCGGCACTACCACCGGCCCCATCCATCAACTGGTGGTGGAGAAGTATAAAAAGAGCCCCTTTGATACGTCCAACCTGCGCACCGTCAACGTGGATCAATTTGTGACCCCCAATCCCTGCCCCAAAAAGCTTACCATGTACCACTCCATGCGCCCCCTCTACGAGGGCCTGGGCCTGGATGAGGAGCACGGCATGCTTCCCAGCTGCACCCCTGAGGATCCCGACGCCGAATGCGAGAAATACGAGCGGAAGATCCAGATGCTGGGCGGCATCGGCCTGCAGGAGCTGGGGATCGGTTCCGACGCCCACATCGGGTTCTGTCTGCCCGGCACCCCCTTCGGCAAGGGTATGCACGTTACCCGGGTATCCGATAAAATCGTGGAGGATATCCGCACCGCGCCCCAGCACGGCGTGGATCCCAGTTACGGCCCCTTCTATGGCATGACCATGGGATTAAAAACGGTGATGCATGCCCGCTTCACCTTCCCCATTACGGTGGGCGCCAGCAAAGCCCAGGCCACCTACAACGCGATCCTGGGCCCCGTCACCGAGGACGTCCCCGCCTCCATTCTCCAGATGCATCCCAACTGCCTGTGGTATATGGATCGGGAGGCTGCCGAGGGCATCATCGGCCGGGTCAATCCCGACGGTACCATCATCAAATAGCCACAATCAAAAAAGCCCCGCGTTTGCGGGGCTTTTTGCTATCGATCCATGGGCATGGAGCCAATTCATCCGGTAGGCCTCTCCGTACCAAGCAGAGAGGAAAATACCTCTTTTGCCGGATCATCCTTCTTCCATAGCGGCCCTCTCCTCCTACTTAGGCTTTTTTGCGAAAGACCAGCCATTTGCTGAGGATGTAATTGACCAGGATCACCAGCACCCCCGCTCCGATTTTGGGCAGGGTATCCGAAAGGCGGAATCCCTCCACCGCCAGCACCAGCAGCCCGGATTCCATCAAGAGGGTAGCAACCCGAGCCAGATAAAACCGCACGGCCTCCCGGAACACCGCCGACGCGCCCCGGGTCCGGCTCTGGAACACAAAGCGGCGGTTGGTCAAGTAGGCAAAGGTAACCGCGCCGATCCAAGCCAAAACATTGGCAGCCACATATTCCACCCCCAACAGCCGGCGGCATAGAAAATAGACGGCATAGTTGACCCCGGTGGTCAGTGCGCCAAATATCACATATAAAAGGATCTCTCGATATTCTCGACAGAGGGATCTGATGCGATCCATACCCATGTTATTCTCCAATTCCATCACCATCCACAGGATGGTCAAAAAAGTCCGGTTCTATTCCCAGTTTTTGGAGGGCCTTATGGGGAAAATAGGGCCTGGAATGCAACGCAATGGGTCTCCCGTTCCAATCGGGAAGGATTAGGGTATCGGCCCAAAGGGCTTGATACCGGGCGCCATATGCCCGGTTGAACTCCCTGTTCCCATATCGGTCGTCCCCCAGGATGGGATGTCCCAAGGCGCTGAGCTGCACCCGCAGCTGATGGGTACGCCCGGTGTGAGGCAGACACCGTACCAAGGCTAGATCTCCCTGTGCCAACCGGGTTTTGAACTCCGCCACGGCGGTCCTCCCCCGAGGAGATCGGGTCTTGGCGGCGCGTACCATGCCACCCGCACATTTTTCCAAATAATGGGTATAGATGCCGGAAGCCACCCGGCCCTGCGCCAACGCCCAATACCTTTTTTCCACTCTCCGCTCAAGAAACAGGGCGGTCGCATGTTGGTAGGCGGCGCCCTTGGCAAATAACACCACCCCACCGGTCATGGCGTCCAGCCGGTGGCAGGGCCGAAACCCGGGGAAGTTCACCTTGACCCACGTTTCCAGGCCATCTCGCCCCACGGTGGGAATCCCCGGCGGCTTGTCCACCGCCAGCAGATCCTCCGCCTGTAATAGAATCCGGTATTCGTTTCGCTTCATACCCATCCCTCTCTGGGGTATTCTACTTCATTTTTCTCCACCCGTCACCCCAGGGTTATTTCATCCTAAAATATGATATACTGTTTTTATATATTATATCAGATTTAGGAGGGATCCCCATGGATGCCATCGAATGCATTTTGAAAAGGGCCAGCGTCCGCAAATACCAGGACCGTCCAGTAGAACGGGAACTCATTGAAAAGCTGCTGCTCTGCGGCTTCCACGCCCCTACCGCGGGAAACAGCCGGGCCTGGCAGTTTGTTGTGGTACAAAATCGGGATACCCTTGCGCGGATGTCCCTGGCCGCTCCCGGGCATGCCTGTTTAAAGGGCGCTTCCCTGGCCATCGTGGCCTGTGTGGACTGGAAAAAGGACCAGCGCCCCGTTCACGACAACAGCGAGCATGGAGTGGCGGCTGCCTGCGAGAACATCCTGCTGGCCGCCCATGGCCTTGGGTTGGGCGGCGTATGGCTTGCCAGCTATCCCCGGCCCCAGGTAATGAATTATCTTCGCGAGCTGCTGTCCATTCCCAGCGATGTGGATCCCTATGCGGTGCTATCCCTGGGCTATCCCGACGAGTCCCCCGCCCCTAAGGGCCTATATGAGCCGGACGCCGTTCATTTTGAAGCCTACTAGCCCCCTTTATCCGGGGAGAAGGCACAGGGCAACGCCGCTTAAGAACAGGACCAGGCCCAGGCACCCCGAAAGCAGCTTTTCCCGGGAGAGCCAGTGAAACAGCACGGTAAACAGTTGGTAAAAGCATGGGATTAAAATCACGGGCGGCAGAATCATCCCCAGAATGCCGGTGGCAAAGCTCAGGCAATAGGCAGGCCAATGGCGGGGCCCCTTGGGCTCATACGCGGGATGGAACAAGATACCAAATCCCCAGGTGATGGATACCCCCAGCGCGACGATGCCCGCCAGCAGCGGTGGATCCACGGTCACCATGGATCCCATGGCATAGCCGCCCAGGGCAAACGCCATGCATCCGATACCTAGGGATAGGAGCGCCCGGGACGGCGGCTCCGTCCCATCGGGCAGGGCTCCGCTGAGCTGCGGCATGGCGGCGGCGCAGAGGCAAAACAGCAGCATATGATAGAATGACACCCTTTTCCACCTCCGCCAATCGTTTTCCCTCTATGCATATGCAGCCGCCGGTTCCGGCAGACAAAGAAATATTGCCTTGTAGTGGATTTGATGTTAAGATAACCTTAGTGTCTTTCTAAATAGGAGGTGCTGCTCTTGGAGATCCAGGAAAACAGCCCCAAAAAGAAAAACAAAAAAATTATATTTAACCTATTATATATCGGTTTGACCCTGGGCATTATCGTCGGTTATGGTTTCCTCAATCCCGAGTTAAAGGGCGTTTTGGGCGTCCTCAGCGGACTGTCCCCCATGTGGATTCTCATCGCAGTCTGCGCTATTTTTGTGTATTGGGGTATGAGCACCGCCAGCCTACATCTGTTCGTACGGGGGGTTGGAGAACGTATTTCCTTCCGCCACGCTGTAAAGGTGACCATGATCGGCTGCTATTACAGTGCCATCACCCCCTTTGCCTCGGGCGGGCAGCCCGTACAGGTCATGTATCTGAAGCGGGATGGGATTCCTGTGGGCAAAAGCACTTGCGTGTTTTCCCTGAAGTTTGTGGTATTTCAGCTCACCATGTGCCTGTATTTCACCGTCGGCATGATCCTCCGCGGCGCCTACTATAAGGCTCAGCATCCCCAGATCTTCTATCTCACCATTCTGGGAATCGTGATCAATGCCGGCCTGATGCTGCTGGTACTGTTCGTGGTAATCAACAAGGTGAAGACCATGATGTTTACCACCCGGGTCATCAATTTCCTGGCCAGGATCAAACTCATCAAGCGACCGGAGCAGGCGCTGTTGGCGGCCACCAAAACGCTGGATGAGTTCCATAGCAGCAGCGATTACCTGCGGCACAATCGGGGCATGATGCTCATGGGTCTTTTGTACAGCATCTTGGAAATGGGCGCTTACTTCTTCATCACCTATTGCGTGTATCGTGCCCTGGGTATGCAGGGCTCCAGCCCCATCAACATCATCTTCCTGCAATCCTTCCTGTACCTGACGGTTTCCTTTGTTCCTCTGCCGGGAGCAGCCCTTGCCAGCGAGGGTGGGTTCTTCCTGTTCTTCAGCATGTTGTTCCCTGGTACCCAGCTCATCTATGTGGCCACCCTTATGTGGCGGCTCTTCACCTACTATTCCAACCTGTTGGTGGGGGCGGGGTTCGTCCTGGTGGACAGTCTCACCAGCGTCTTCAAAAAGAAGGATAAGCTGCCCAACGGCACCGTATAAAGAGAAAAGCAAGAGCCGATGGAGTTTCCATCGGCTCTTTTTTTATCAAGTACCGGCCGGCCCGGCCTCAGCCGGCGGCCATGTCCTGCAATATGCGCTCCCGCGCCTGTTGGACGTCGGCAAAACTCTCCCTATGGCCCAATAAATAGCAATAGGCCTCGCTCCAATCCACAAGGGTGTACGCCCCAGGCTTTATCCGTGCAATGACCCGATGGCATTCCTGGCTCCAGGGCCGGTAGCGCAGGTCCGAAAGATAGCCGCAGCCAACCTCCTGATGCAGGTATTCCAGCAGTCCCCTCTTTTCACCATCCTCCACCGATTTTCACCCTCCGCTCCATCCCTGGTTTTTCTAGAGACCATCCTCGGCTTCTGTTCAAAGCTTTCCCCTGTATACTAGCATATTTGCCCGCCGAATGTCTACATTTGTATGCATAGGCCCCGGCCTTCTTCCATAGAATAGGCTCAAGAGGGATCGCCATGGTAGACGCCGAAGTGGTAGGCAACATCATACGAACATTGCGGGAAGAAAGGGGCCTCTCCCAAGAGGTTCTAAGCGGCTTTGCCGCCATTGGAAGAACCCACCTCAGTATGATCGAACGGGGGGAGCGCAAGCCAACCCTGGAAACCATCTTCCGTCTAGCCAGCGCACTCTCCATGCGGCCCAGCCAATTGGTGCAGGAGATCGAAACCGCTCTAGGGGAGCGCATCCCCTCTTCCCAAAAACATGAACCAGAACATTAGAATTAAAGGATATTGTTCTGCAATTTATTTGGGTACTGCCTTTTATATATCTTAACGCACCACAAAATAAATTTTTCTTACCCGCAAAGCGTTTCTACCCTTAGCTACCTAGGCTTTATTTTCCTTGGATTGCCATTGTTTTTATCTTGTGTTATATTCTTTTTGACTATTGCACTTAGAATAAATCCTTTTTATTTGGTATGCATAATAACTAGCACCAAAAGAAGTAACACGCATAGTCCTAATATTTATAAATAATAGGGGGAGCGTAACGATGCAAGGGCTTATTTTAGCAGCAGGAATGGGGAAGCGTCTAAAAGATCTAACTCAAAATAACACAAAATGTATGGTAAAAGTTAACGGAGTTACTCTCATTGATAGAATGTTACATCAGTTGGATAAACTATGTCTTTCACGGATTGTGATTGTCATCGGTTATGAAGGGAAAAAACTTGTAGATTATATTAGTACTTTAGATATTCAAACTCCAATCTGTTATGTGGAAAATTCGATTTTCGATAAAACTAATAATATCTATTCTTTGGCTCTGGCAAAGGATTATTTACTCCAAGAAGATACATTGCTTTTGGAGTCTGATCTTATCTTTGAAGACAGCGTTTTACAAGTATTGCTGAATGATCCAAGAGAGACCCTTGCTCTTGTCGATAAATACGAGAGTTGGATGGACGGAACCTGTATTAAAATTGGTGAAGATGATTCGATCGACGCATTTATCCCTGGAAAGCATTTTGTATTTAACGATATTCCTCAGTATTATAAAACCGTAAATATTTACAAATTCAGCCGTTACTTTTCCTCTACCCATTATGTCCCGTTCCTGGACGCCTACTCAAAGGCTCTGGGAAACAATGAATACTACGAACAGGTACTTCGTGTAATAACAATGTTGGATGATCCCGGCATTAAAGCAAAGAAGTTAAATGGGCAGCTCTGGTATGAGATTGATGATATTCAAGATCTAGATATTGCTTCGTCTATATTTGCGCCAGATGGTAATGAAAAATTAGCCCGAATACAGGCCCGCTATGGTGGATACTGGAGATATCCTCATCTTCTAGATTTTTGTTATTTGGTTAATCCATATTTCCCACCCCAAAAATTGATAGATGAAATCAAAGCCAGTTTTGATACTTTGCTTACTCAGTATCCCTCCGGTATGCAGGTAAATAGTCTTTTGGCTGCCAAAAATTTTGGAATTCATCAAGAACATGTTTTGGTAGGAAACGGTGCTGCAGAATTAATTAAATGCCTAATGGAACAATTGCAAGGAAAAGTAGGTTTTATTCGGCCAACTTTTGAAGAATATCCTAATCGATATACAAAACAGGATAGCGTAATATATCTGCCCCAGAATGAGAATTTATCTTATACAGCCGATGATTTAATAAATTTTTTTGAAAAAAAAGATATTCAAACTTTGGTATTGATTAATCCGGATAATCCAAGTGGAAACTACATTTGCAAAGCAGATGTCTTACGGCTCGCTACTTGGTGTGAGCAAAAAGATATTCGTTTTATAGTTGACGAATCATTTGTAGACTTCGCTGAAGAAGAAAACAGTACTTTGATTGATGAAGACATCATCTGCACACATAAAAATTTAATCGTTTTGAAATCTATCTCAAAATCTTACGGAGTACCCGGTCTAAGACTTGGTATTCTTGTTTCCGCAGATCAAGAAATGATTGCGCTAATGAAAAAAGATGTTTCTATTTGGAATATTAACTCCTTCGGTGAATTTTATTTGCAAATCGAAGAAAAGTATAAAAAAGACTACGTTGCAGGCTTGGAAAAACTTAAGTTTACCAGGAATAATTTTATGAAAGAGCTATGCCGTATTCCTGGTATACGAGTCGTACCCTCTCAAGCAAACTATTTTCTCGTAGAGATTACAAATGGCATGACAGCAAAGGAATTAACCAAGGTTCTTCTCCTACAATATAATCTCTTTATCAAGGATTTGAGTACAAAAATTCAAATAAATGACCGACAATTTGTTCGCATTGCCATAAGAAATGATGCAGACAATCAAAAGTTATTATGTTCTTTGCATAATGTTATGAAATAGCCTTTGAATGACAATGATTTAATTTATTTGGAAATCAGAAAAATTCCCCAGAGAGAAGAAACTTCTCTCTGGGGAATTTTTAATAGAAAATCGGACATCTCATCAGCAGATTCTGCACAATGGTATGCCCGATTCTAATCAAAGATAGATAATTATTTCCTGCTGATCCAAGTTCTCTCAGCCAGCTTCCTGAACCGCTACGGCCACGGCAACAGTGGCGCCAACCATGGGGTTGTTGCCCATGCCGATCAGACCCATCATCTCCACATGGGCGGGCACGGAGGAGGAACCGGCAAACTGGGCGTCGGAATGCATCCGGCCCATGGTATCGGTCATGCCGTAGGAGGCAGGGCCGGCAGCCATGTTATCGGGATGCAGGGTACGACCGGTGCCGCCGCCGGAGGCCACAGAGAAGTATTTCACGCCGTTCTCCACGGCCCACTTCTTATAGGTGCCCGCCACGGGGTGCTGGAACCGGGTGGGGTTGGTGGAGTTACCGGTGATGGATACATCCACGCCCTCGGCCTTCATGATGGCCACGCCCTCGTTGACGTCGTCAGCGCCATAGCAGCGGATCTTGGCTCGCTCGCCCTGGGAGAAGGGCTTCTCCATGACGATTTTAAGTTCTCCGGTATACTGGTTGTACTCGGTCTCCACATAGGTAAAGCCGTTGATGCGGCTGATGACATAAGCGGCATCTTTGCCCAGGCCGTTGAGGATAACCTTCAAGGACTCGCTGCGGACCTTGTCAGCGGTCCGGGCGATGCCGATGGCGCCTTCCGCGGCGGCAAAGGACTCATGGCCGGCCAGGAAGCAGAAGCACTTGGTCTCCTCCCGAAGCAGCATGGCGCCCAGGTTGCCATGGCCCAGACCCACCTGGCGCTGATCGGCCACGGAACCGGGAATACAGAAGGCCTGGAGCCCGATACCGATGGCCTCGGCGGCGGAAGCGGCATCCTTAGCGCCTTTCTTGATGGCGATGGCCGCGCCCAGGGTATAGGCCCAGATGGCGTTCTCAAAGCAGATATTCTGAATGCCGCGGACGATGGCGTCCACGTCGATACCCTTGCTGGTGCAAATGGCCTTGGCGTCCTCCAGATCAGCGATGCCGTATTCCTTCATACAGGCTTCGATCTGGGCAATGCGCCGTTCATATCCTTCGAAGCGAATCATAGTCGTATCCTCCTTACTCGTGACGCGGGTCGATGACCTTCACGGCTTCATTGAAGCGGCCATAGACAGCGGTATGCTTCTTAAAGGCTTCCACGGGGTCTGCACCCTTTTTGATCTCCTCAAGATAGGGGCCCACCTTCAAGAACTTATAGCCAATGATCTCGTTGCCCTCGTCCAGGCCCAGCTCCAGCACATAACCCTCGGCCAGCTCCAGATACCGGGGCCCCTTGGCCACGGTGGAGTAGGTGGTGCCCACCTGGCTCCGAAGACCCTTGCCCAGATCCTCCAGGCCGGCGCCCACGGGAAGGCCGTTCTCGGAGAAAGCGGTCTGGGTGCGGCCGTACACGATCTGCAGGAACAGCTCCCGCATGGCGGTGTTGATGGCGTCGCAGACCAAGTCGGAGTTCAGAGCCTCGAGGATGGTCTTGCCGGCCAGGATCTCGGCGGCCATGGCGGCGCTGTGGGTCATGCCCGAGCAGCCGATGGTCTCCACCAGAGCCTCCTGGATGATCCCCTCTTTAACGTTCAGGGTCAGCTTGCAGGCGCCCTGCTGGGGTGCGCACCAGCCGATGCCGTGGGTCAGACCGCTGATGTCACGAATCTCCTTGGATTTTACCCATTTGCCCTCCTCGGGGATGGGGGCCGGATCGTGCTTCGCGCCCTTGCATACGCAACACATCTGCTCCACTTCGTGTGAATATTGCATGATTGCTCCTCCTTCTGTGGATGATCATTGTGAAAAATTTGCTCTTATTATATCATACTTATCCGGTTATCCACCATATTTTTATGGTATTTTTACGCGCAACCCTTGTCCACAGAGCCTTCTTCCCTTGTTTAACCCGATGAACTATGGTATAAAATACTTACTATATTTTACGGAAATACGGTGGTAGCATGGCAGAATTGCATTTTTCCGACCGGATGGAGGGCGTCAGCGGCAGCGCCATTCGGGAGATTTTCAAGATCGTACAAAAGGGGAACGTCATCTCCTTCGCAGGGGGGAACCCCAATCCTAAGACCTTCCCCCAGGAGGCGCTGGCGGACATCAGCGCCCGGATCTTAAGGGACAACGGCGCCGTGATTTTGCAGTACGGGCAAACCGAGGGCTGGGCTTCTTTGTATGAGTCCATTTGGCAGGTGCTAAAGCCCCGGGGCATCAACCCCATCGAGGGCGGCATTCTGCCTCTCACCGGCTCTAGCCAGGGTATCGAGCTGTTTACCAAGCTGATGATCAACCCCGGCGATGTGATTCTAGCGGAAGCTCCCACCTTTTTGGGCGCGCTTCAGACCTTTTTCTCCTATCAGGCCAACGTCATCGGTGTAAAGATGGATGACAACGGCATGGACATGGAGGACCTGGAGCGGAAGATCAAGGCCCACCATCCCAAGTTCATCTATACCATTCCCACGTTCCAGAACCCCACTGGCGTCTGTCTGAGCAACGACCGCCGCCAGCGGATGGCGGAACTGGCCGCGCAGTACGGGGTGTTTATTTTGGAGGATGACCCCTATTGCGAGCTGCGGTACCTGGGAGATCCCCAGCCCTCCATCATGAGCTTCGATCAAAAGGGCCTGGTCATCCACCTTATGACCTTCAGCAAGACCGTATCCCCCGGCCTGCGTCTGGGCGCCGCCGTTGGCAATCCAACGGTGATTCGCAAGATGGTGGTGGCAAAGCAGGGCGCTGACGTTCACACCGCCAATCTCAATCAGGCCATGGTGGACGCCTATATCCGGGAAGGGCATTATTTTAATCATGTTCGGGAGATCCTTCCCTCCTACAAGGCCCAGATGGAGGCCATGCTGGACATGTTCTCCCTCTTCCCCCCGGAGATCTCCTATACCAGGCCCTCCGGAGGCCTGTTTATCTGGGTGGAGCTTCCGGAAGGGCAGGACGCGCAGGCCATGTTAGAGAAGGCCGTGGAAGCGGGCGTCGCCTATGTCCCCGGTCAGCACTTCTATGCCAAGGATCCCAAGCCCAACACCATGCGGCTGAACTTCTCCGCTTCCACTCCGGAACAGATCCGAAAAGGCATGGAGATCCTCGCCAACCTGCTGAAGACCAGCCGGTAGCGAGGGCATTCCATCAAATATTCCGAGGTGTAATACAATGAATGCATTTGATATTCTGACCGAGCGGGGCTTTATTAAGCAGGTAAGCCATCCCGAGATCAAAGATCGGCTAGCTGAGGGCCCCGTCACCTTCTACAACGGATTTGACCCCACCGCCGACAGCCTCCATATCGGCCACTTCATTCCTCTTATGGCCATGGCGCACCTCCAGCGGGCCGGCCACCGTCCCATCGTGCTGGTGGGAGGCGGTACCTGCATGATCGGGGACCCTTCCGGCAAGACCGATATGCGCCAGATGATGACCCGGGAACGCATCGCCCATAACGCCGACTGTCTCAAGGAGCAGATGAAGAAGTTTATGGACTTCTCCCCCGGCAAGGCCATTATGGTGGACAATGCCGATTGGCTTTTGAACCTCAATTATGTGGAGTTTATTCGGGACATCGGCGTCCATTTTTCCGTAAACCGCATGCTGACCGCCGAGTGCTACAAGCAGCGGATGGAGCGGGGTCTCACCTTTTTGGAGTTTAACTATATGCTGATGCAGAGCTACGATTTCCTGCATCTGTACAAGGAATACGGCTGCACCCTTCAGACCGGAGGGGACGACCAGTGGAGCAACATCCTTTCGGGGGCGGATCTGATCCGGCGGAAAGAGCAAAAGGAGGCCTTTGCCCTCACCTTCCCCCTCCTCACCACCTCTGACGGAACCAAGATGGGCAAAACCGTAAAGGGCGCCCTATGGCTGGATCGGGAGAAAACCAGCCCCTATGAGTTCTATCAGTACTGGCGGAATATCGAGGATGCCAGCGTGGAGAAGTGCCTGGCCCTCCTGACCTTTTTACCCATGGACGAGGTTCGGCGGCTGGGGGCCCTTCGGGATCAGGAGATCAATGAGGCCAAAAAGGTTCTGGCCTTTGAAATTACCAAGCTGATTCACAGCGAGCAGGACGCCATGGAAGCTCAGGCCGCCAGCGAAGCCCTCTTTGGCGGTGGCTCCGACCTTTCCAATATGCCCACTACCCTGGTGGAAGCTGGGGAGATGGAGGAAAAAACCCTGACCGACGCATTGGTCCTAACCGGCCTGGCCAAAAGCCGCGGGGATGCCCGTCGGCTGGTAGAGGGGGGCGGCGTCTACCTGGACGACGTAAAGATGTCCGATCCCTTCGCGCCCCTGCCTACCCAGCGCCTTGGGGATGGCATCATCCTCCGCAAGGGGAAGAAATCCTTCCACCGGCTGTTGCAGAAATGACGCCATGACGGGATACCGGACGGTGGAACGGGAAAGCCGAATTGAGCTTGTGGAGCGGAAAAGCCGCTTCATCGGCTGGTGTTTTCCCATCGCTTCTGAGGAGGAGGCTCTTGCCCATCTATCTCGCATCCGGAAGCAGCATCATGACGCAAGCCACAACTGCTGGGCCTACCGGCTCACCCCCAATGGGAGCGTAGCACGGTACAGCGATGATGGGGAGCCGGGCGGCACCGCCGGGATGCCCATCTTAAACGCCATCACCGGGCGGGAGCTCACCGATGTGCTGGTGATCGTAACCCGATACTTCGGCGGCATCCTGTTGGGGGCCGGCGGATTGACCCGAACCTATGGGAAATCGGCGGGGATGGCCCTTGAGGAGGCCGGTTTGATCCAAATGCTGCCGGGCGTAGCCCTCACCATCGTTGTAAGCTACGCCATGTATGGAAAGATCGGAGCGCTGTTAGCCCACCCCGGCTTGCGGGTCCAGGACACCCGGTTTGAGGCGGACGTGTCCATCGAGGGAACGCTGAGGCTGGAGGAATACCCGGGATTTGAGCGGGATCTGGCCGATGCCACCGATGGTACCGCCCAACTGACGAGGGGAAAAGAGCTGCTCTTTCCCTTTTAAGAAAAGGAACCGGACCGCCATCGTCCATAAAACCATCGAGACCAGCGGCACCTTTGATAGCGGTCGGTGGGCTGAATCATCTTCCATGGCCTATTGGACTGGGCGTATCTCGCCTATTTTGTGATAGAATAAGAATTGTACGTTGCCCAATCAGTAAAGGCGCTGCTTTCCAGGCTGGGCGAAATCCTGTTTTCATTTGAGCCAGCGGGTTCAATTTGATTTTTTTACGCATTACCAGAAGGGGGAAATCGTTATGACGCTAAAGATCATCGCAAGCGAAAACACAAAGAAAAAGCCGGAAGGCCCTCTTGGCTTTGGCCGGTATTTTACCGATCACATGTTCATGATGAACTACAAGGAGGGCAAGGGCTGGCACGATGCCCGTATTGTGCCCTACCAGCCCCTGTGCCTGGATCCTGCCGCCATGGTGTTTCACTATGGTCAGGCCATCTTCGAGGGGTTGAAGGTATACCGCAATCCCGATGGGGAGCTTCAGTTCTTCCGCATCATGGACAATTTGAACCGCTTTAACCGCAGCGCTGACCGGCTCTGCATCCCCAACATCGACACCGAATTCGTGCTGGGCTGCATCAAACAGCTGGTGGAACTGGATAAAGCCTGGGTTCCCACCGAGTACGGCCAGTCCCTATATGTCCGGCCCTTTGCCATCGCCGCCGATCCCTTCCTGGGGGTAAAGGTGGCGGAGAGCTACATCTTTATGGTGATCCTCTCCCCCGTAGCCAACTACTACGCCGAGGGCATCCATCCCGTAAAGATTCTGGTGGAAAATGAATACGTTCGCTCGGTGCGGGGTGGCATGGGCTTCGCCAAGGCCGCCGGCAACTACGCCTGTTCCCTCATCGCTGACGCCACCGCCAAGAAATATGGCTGCAGCCAGGTTCTTTGGCTGGACGGCGTAGAGCGGAAATACATCGAGGAGGTGGGCAGCATGAACATCCTCTTCGTCATAGACGGAAAGCTGGTAACCCCCTCTTTGGACGGCAGCATTCTGGCTGGCATCACCCGGGACAGCATCCTAAAGCTGGCCTCCTCCATGGGCATCCCCGTGGAGGAGCGGAAGATCTCCATCCAGGAGGTAGCTGAAGCCCATGCGAAGGGCACGCTCAGCGAGGTATTCGGCGCCGGTACCGCCGCCGTTGTCTCCCCTGTGGGTACCCTCATCTGGGAGGGCAAGGAATATACCATCGGGGATGGCGGCATCGGTCCCGTCACCCAGAAGCTATACGATGAGCTCACCGGTATTCAGTACGGTGTAAAGCCCGATCCCATGGGCTGGATCACCAAGCTGTAACGATAAACGCAAAAATAAATAAGTACCAAGATCAGGGGACAGTAGATTGCTGTCCCCTGATTTCATATGGTTAAATTTACAAATGAAAAACAATGTTCAACTAGAAAACCTCCCATTGTATGCTGGGAGGTTTTCTTTACGTCTAGATTCCCCGGGCTAGCGCCTCCATATGACGGTCGTCGGTGCCGCAGCAGCCGCCCCAGATGCGGAAATCGCAGAGATCCCGAAGGGACAGCATCTCCCGGGCAAGATCGTCTGGGGCCGTGGTCATCGGCGCTTCGGAGGTTTCCAGTTCCTCCGGCGGAAGAGGGGAGGCATTGGCCTGAAGCCCCATAAATCGTCGAACCACCAGGGGATCCCGGTTAAAGGGCTGGGAAAGCGCCTCCCGAACCAGCGAGGGATGAACGCAGTTTGCCAGATAGCATAGGGGCCGGGGCCGTGCGCCCTCCTCAATGGCCGCGATGGCCTCCCGCATGGGAACCCCATCCAGGAGGCGGCCATCCCGGCGAATCATGAAGCTTATAAGGTAGGGAAGACCGGTGGCCCCCATGGCACGAGCCATGCCCAAAGCCTCGGGCAGGGTGGGTATGATGCCTGCGTACAGGAACTCCACTCCGGAACCGGCCAGGGCTGCCGCCTGCCAGCTATGAAACCGCTGGGCCTCTTGGGCCGATAACCCCTGATCCCCCCGATAGGCATCACCCCGGCAGCCCATAAGTCCGCCGATGTACATTTCCCCCGGCGATTTCTCCCGTAGCGCCTTTAAAAATCCTACGTTGTCCCGGAACAGGTCCGGGCCAAAGGACGCGCGCTCCATCCGCTCCCAGTTGGCCCTGCGGGTGGGGGTGGTGGCCAAAAAGGGCAGGCCATGGCGGCGGGCGATTTCCACATACTGGGACCAAAGTGCCCCAAGGGCTTCCCGGCCCTGCTCGGTTCGCACCAGCGGCGCCATAACGACCTCCTCATGAAAGGAAATTCCGTATTCCTGCTTCAGCCTGGTTCCCAGCGCCCCTTCCATGAGCATCCCCCGGCAGCCAGCGACCCTTCGGGAAAGCTCCATAGCCCTCCCCCCTCTCTTTTGCGGCAGTGTAGCACCTTCCCCATAAAATGTCCATAGCAGGGGGATTTCCCCATGGATTCCAGCCCATGGAAGGGACAAGCTGTGTTGCCTAAGGTTGTCAATACTGGTATAATGGTCTGTAAGCTATGGGCTGTACGCACTGCCCACAACCCTCATACCGGAGGTATTTCATGAAGCGGATCAAAAGCGTCTTTACCATAGGATTGGCCATACTTGCCCTGATGGTGATGGGGATTCCTGCCCTCCCCGCCCAGGCGGCCGCCGACATCACCGTTTCCGTAACCGCCAGCCCTGCCGAGATGACTGGCGCGGGCTCCACCAACGTCACCGTTACCGTGGGTGCCAACGTAGGAGTGGAAAACATCGCCCTTGCGGGGCCCGGCATCTCCTCCCCTGTCAACCTGGGCAACCTGGACGAGGGGCAGAGCACCAACCACACCGTTACCGTCAGCCTCTCCGCCGAGGAATTGGGCGCTCCTTTGACCTATATCGTCACCTACATGGTGGGCGGAGAATCCCGCAGCGCTTCCGGCGCCGTTACCGTCAAGAAAAAGGGCGGCAATCCCAAACTAAACCTCACCGTTACTTCCGATAAAAAAGCTGTGGAGCCGGGAGAAAAGGTCACCTTTACCTACACCGTTCAGAACGGCGGCGATGTGGATCTGACCGATATCACCATCAAGGATACCGCTGTGGTTTCCGGTAACATCGCATCCGGCCTGGCTCTATCCCCTGGCCAGAACCAACAATACACCAAGACCGTTACGGTGAATGAGGACATCACCTCCTCCCCTACCGCCACCTATACCGCCCAGGGTACCGGAGGCACCGCTTCCGCTACCCCTATTAAGATTACCGCCAGCACCCCCTCTCTTTCCATCACCGCCAAGGCCGATCAAGACGCTGTGGATCAGGGAGCGGAGGTTAACTTTACCATCACCCTAAAAAATACCAGCGCCGTGGCCATCAATGGTATCACGGTGAAGGATGACGCAGGCAACGAGGTTCGGAAGGACATCAGCCTAAACCCCAACGCCTCCACCAATATCAGCTATAAAACCACCGTGGCTGAAAGCCATAACTACTACTTTGTGGCGGAATTTCCCGCCGGAGGCAGTACCAAATCCGAGCAATCTGCCGAGGTACCCATCACGGTATCCGGTTCCTTCCTGTTCAGCATGACCGTCACTCCCGTAAACCAGAATCCCGAGATTCCTGGAGACGTGGAATTCAAAATCACTTTGACGGCAGATGGCAGCATCACCCTAAAGGATATCGTCATTACCGAAGCCAAGCTGGGCCAGATAGAGACCCTTGCCGAACTGGCGCCTGGCACCCGGGAGATCACCAAAACCCTGCGCATTGAAGAGGCCGGCAACTACCTCTTCTCGGCCACCGCCAAGGATGAGGCCGGCACCGCCTATACCGCCTCCTCCCTGCCCGTGGCACTGGGGGTTGCGGCAGGGGATCCCAGCACCGTCAATCCCTCCGAGGGAGGGGATGCCTTGGGAACCTTCTTTAAGGTGCTGATCATCATTGTCATCCTCATCGTTGTGGCCGCTGTTGCCCTAGTGATCCTCATGGTCATCGACAAAAAGAAACGGGCTCAGCGTGCTATGGCCCGCGGCGGACGGCCCGGCATCGGCGGAGGCCCCGGTGGCAACCGGCCCAATGGACGGGATATGGGTCCCCGGCCCGGTGGTTCCCGCCCCCGCATGACCGCCGATGGCATGCCCATGGATGGCAGCAACACCGCTACCCGCCGTATCCAGCGGGTGGTGACCCCCGAGTCCGCTCAGGAACAGCTCCGGGCCAGTCGGGGCGGTCCCATTCCCCGCAGTTCTCTCCCCAACGTCCAAGAGGACGAGGATAGCATGAAGGTATATCGGCCCAGCCGCCGGCCCTACGAGGGCGGCTCCTCCTACCACCTGGATGATCCTGAGATCGCCGCCCGGCTGGAAGCAGCCCGGAAGCGCCGGTTTGAGGTTTCTCCCGAGGAGGCTCAGCGGCTGTCCACCGGCGCCATCGCAGGCGCAGCAGCAGAGTCCCTCTTAGAGGCAGAAACCCCGCCGGAAAATGGAACGGCACCGGTTTCCGATTCCTTTACCCCTGAGGATCTGCCCTCGCAGGATCCCTTTGCCCATGATCGGCCCCGCCGGGCCTTTGGCCAGGTGATCGAGGAAGCGGAGCGGGTGCATTCCACTCCCTCCATCGATGATGAGACCGAAACCGTTTCCGTCAGAGGACGGAGCCGGGGACGGCGCTTGGTGGAGGACGACCTCAGCCCCGACGCTCCTTCTTTAGACGATGTGCTGGTGGATGAGGACCAGGAGGAATACGAGGACGAGGCTCCCCGGAGCAAGCGCGGCTTGTTTGGACGCAAGCCCCGTAGGCGGGACGACCTGGACGATCTCTTTGCCGATGAAGAGGAGGTCTCTCCCCGTGCCAGCCGGCAGCGGACTCCCCGGAATCGAGGACGAGAGCAGGATTTCTTCTCCCCGGAGGACGATTTTAACGACGGGAACCATGGCCAAAGGGAAGGCGGTTCCGCCCCCTCCGTGGATGAATTCTCCTATGCTCCCCGCAGGAGGAACCGCAAATAACACCGTAATACGCGAAAGCCCGGAGACGGGCTTTCGCTATGGCTTTACATGATCCTTACCAACGAATCCATTATTTTTTAGGAGGGCACCATGACAGATCAAAAGCAACTCTGCGTCAGCGCCATCCGGGTGGTATCCGCCGAGGCCATTCAAAAGGCAAATAGCGGGCATCCCGGCATCGTCCTGGGGGCGGCTCCCATGGCTTTCGAGCTTTTTTCGGGCCATCTGCGCCATGATCCCGCCTGCCCCGACTGGCCCAACCGGGACCGGTTTATCCTATCGGCGGGCCACGGCAGCATGCTGCTCTACTCCCTGCTCCATCTCTTTGGCTACGGCCTTACCATGGAGGACCTAAAGTCCTTTCGGCAGCTGGATAGCCTCACTCCCGGCCATCCCGAATACGGCCATACCGTAGGAGTGGAGGCCACCACCGGTCCTCTGGGCCAGGGCGTTTCCATGGCAGTGGGCATGGCCATGGCTGAAGCCCATCTGGCCGCCGTATTCAATCGAGATGGCTTTGATCTGGTGGACCACTACACCTACGCTTTGGTGGGCGACGGCTGCATGATGGAGGGTATCTCCTCCGAGGCGGCTTCCCTAGCCGGCACCCAGCAGCTTCATAAGCTCATCGTCCTGTATGACCGGAACCGGATCAGCATCGAGGGAAATACCGCTACCTCTTTCAATGAGGATGTGCCCGCCCGGTATCGTGCCTATGGCTGGCAGGTAATCGAGGTGGCGGACGGCGAAAACATGGACGCCATTGGGCAGGCTATCCAAGCCGCTAAGGAGTCCAAAGAGCGACCCACCCTCATCGTGGTGGATACCAAGATTGGCGCCAAGAGCCCCTTGGAGGGGAGTGAAAAAACCCACGGCGAGCCTCTGGGCGCCGATAACATCAAAGCCCTGAAGGAAGCGCTTGACTATTATCCCGACCGGGAGTTCTACATCCCCCAGGAGGCCTATGGGTACGTGGAAACCGCGCTGGCCGACAGCCGCGCCGCCCGGAGCAGTTGGGACGCCCTGTTGGCTCAATACAAAAAAGCCCTTCCCGACATGGGTAATCTGTGGGATACCTATCATACCCAGAACCCTGCCCAGCTCGTCGATGTGGAAGCCGTTGCCGCAAAGCTCACCGCCACCGCTACTCGGAGCAGCTCCGGCCAGGTGCTCAACGCCATTGCGCCCATGGTGCCCCAGCTTATGGGCGGCAGCGCCGATCTTGCCCCCAGCAATAAGACCGTGTTGGAGGGAGAAGGGTATTTCTCCCCCGCCGACCGGGCAGGCCGCAACATCCACTTTGGCGTTCGGGAGCATGCCATGGCCGCCATCGCCAACGGGATGGCCCTCCATGGCGGCGTAGTGCCCTATGTGGCCACCTTCCTGGTGTTCAGCGATTATCTCCGCCACAGCGTCCGTCTTTCCGCTCTTATGCATCAGCGAGTGCTGTACATCCTGACCCATGACAGCATCGGCGTAGGCGAAGACGGTCCCACCCATCAGCCCATTGAGCACATCGCCTCTTTCCGGGCCATGCCGGGGGTATCGGTCTTCCGTCCCGCCGACAGCAAGGAAACCGCCGCCGCCTATCTCTACGGCCTGGGCCACAATGGCCCGACCCTCATGGCCCTGTCCCGTCAGAACCTGCCCCTTTACGAGGGATCCTCCATCGAGGCAGCCCAGAAGGGCGGCTATGTGATCTATGGCCCGGGAAATACCCCCGACGCCATCCTCATCGCCACCGGCAGCGAGGTGGACATCGCCATCCAAGCCGCCAAGGCTCTGGAGGAAAAAGGCAAGGCCGTTCGGGTGGTTAGCATGCCCAGCATGGACGTGTTTGAGGAGCAGGACGCCACCTATAAGGAATCCGTGCTGCCTTCCACGGTGCGGGCGCGGGTGGTCGTAGAGGCCGGCACCACCTTCGGCTGGCACAAGTACGCTGGAGACGCCGGGGAGATCATCGGCATCGATCGGTTTGGCGCCAGCGCCCCTGGGGACAAGCTCTTTGAGATCTTCGGCTTCACCGTAGACCATCTAGTTGAGGCGCTCAATCGGGTTATGGCAAAATAACCCCATTTTAACCATTGACATTATGGGCATATGCACTATACTAATTGTGTGCATATGCCCATTATTTTTTGGAGGAACCCATGGCAAGGAATGTGAAATGCAGGCGAATCTGCCGGGAGCCGGCCCATCGGGTGTTTTCTCCCGATTCGGGAGGAGAGCAGACGGTCACCATACAGGTGGACGCGTTAGAGGCCCTTCGGCTCTGCGATCTGGAGGGGCTTGACCAGGATGCCGCCGCCCAGCAGATGGGAGTATCCCGGGGGACGTTCCAGCGGATTCTCTATGCCGCCCGAAAGAGCGTGGCCCAGGCCCTATGGGATGGTGCCAGCATCCGGATCCAAGGGGGCAGTTACGCCGTGGAGGAACGCCCCTGCGGCCAAGGCCACGGCTGTTCCCGTTGTCCCTTCCACGAGTCCTCCATCCATCAAGAGAAAGAGAAGTGAGTTTCCATGGAAAACTGTACCCATGACTGCAGCTCCTGCGGCGAAAACTGCCCCTCCCGGAGCGAGCCCGAAAGCATGCTGTTTCCGCCCCATGAGCTGAGCAGTGTAAAACACGTCATTGGCGTGGTCAGCGGCAAAGGAGGCGTGGGCAAGTCTCTGGTCACCTCCCTGATGGCGGTAGCCATGAACAAAGCGGGGCACCGCACCGGCATCCTGGATGCAGACGTAACCGGCCCCTCCATCCCCAAGGTATTTGGCGTCCATGAGCAGGCCGTTGGCAGCGAATACGGCATCTATCCCGTCAAGAGCCGCCGGGATATCCAGCTCATGTCGGTAAACCTGATGCTGGAGAACGAAACCGATCCCGTCGCTTGGCGCGGTCCTCTTATCGCCGGGGTGGTAAAGCAGTTTTGGAGCGATACCGTCTGGATGGATGTGGACTATCTGTTTGTGGATATGCCTCCGGGAACTGGCGACGTCCCCCTTACGGTGTTCCAGTCCTTGCCCCTGGACGGGATCATCATCGTCACCTCCCCCCAGGATCTGGTTTCCATGATTGTGGAAAAGGCGGTAAATATGGCCCGTCTTATGAACGTACCCATCCTGGGCATGGTGGAAAACATGAGCTATCTTCTCTGTCCCGACTGTGGCAAGCGCATCTCTGTCTTTGGCGAGAGCAAGGCGGAAGCGGTCGCACAGAAATACGGCGTAGCCCTCTTGGGCCAGATCCCCGTAGATCCGGCCATCGCCAGCGCCTGTGATGCAGGAGAGATTGAAACGCTGGACGCCCCCTGGCTCAAACGGGCTGTGGACGCGCTGGAAGCATTATAAGAGAAAGGACGCAAGCAACATGAAAAAGATTGCAGTTACCACCGAAAACGGTGAAATCTATCAGCATTTTGGCAAAACCCAGTGCTTTACCCTTTATACCATAGAGGATGGCAAAGTGGCCGATAAAAAGCTTTTGGACACCTCCGACAGCGGACACAGCGCCCTGGCTGGAGTGCTCAAGCAGGCCGGAGCGGAGCTTCTCATCTGCGGCGGCATTGGCCAAGGCGCCCGGGACGCTCTCAGCGAAGCGGGTATCCAGCTCATCGCCGGCGCCTCCGGCAGCGTAGACGCCGCCGTGGAAGCCTATCTTGCCGGAAATCTCACGGACAATCCTGCCGGCCAATGCGACCACCATCACGGGGAAGCGCATCACTGCCACCATTAACCGAGTGGTGCCCGGAGCCTTGCCGTGGAAATAGATTTTATGATTTAAAATCGTTAATGCCAACGGTGCGGCGTTATGCTTAAGAAACGAAGCCTTTGTTCTGAGCAAGAGTAACGCAGGCCGTGACTGCAAAGCAGGCGTCTGTTCCCCGCTCAACACCCCGCAACCGCGTAGCGGTTGCAAAATGGGTGCAGGCTCAGCCCGCCGACCGCGAAGCGGTTGCAACAGGGATGCGGCCACTGCCCGCCTGGTTTCAGAAAGAGCCCGGTACCAACCGTGACGGTACCGGGCTCTTTGTGCTATCATAGGGTTGGAATGTTGTTCCAATTCAAATATGTGTAAAGGAGTTTCGCCCATGCCCATGGTTAACAGCGTCACCAAGATGACAGACCGCATTTACCGCATCACCGAACTGGGCTCCATCCACCGCTATTTGGTGCTGGGAAACGAAAAAGCCCTCTTGATCGACACCGGCTACGGCTTTGAGGATATCCGGCCCATGATCCGGGAAATCACCTCCCTGCCCCTTTTGGTAGCCAACACCCACGGGCACAGCGATCATTGTTTCGGCAACTACTATTTTGCCGAAGCCTATTTGAATCCTAAGGATCTGCCAGGGCTTTTGGCCGGCTATACCCGGGAAGCCAAGGAAAAGATCATCGAGTACCGCATTCGGAAGAATCCCTGGTTTAAAGATGTGCTGGATCAGGACGCCTATTTCGCCCAGAACCTAAACCATGTAACACATCTGCCCTTGGTGGAGAACGACGTACTGGACCTTGGGGGCGTCACCCTTCGAGCCATCGAGGTGCCGGGCCATTCCGTAGGCTCTGTAGCTCTGTACAGTCCAGAACTTCGCAGTCTCTTTGGGGGGGACAGCGTCAACAGCCATCCCATCTGGTATGTAGGAAGCTTCGACCAAACCCTGCCCCTTTCGGTATTCTTGCAATCCCTTCGCCGTTTGCAGGGGATGAACCTGGATTTTGACGCCATCTATCCCGGCCATGGCAACTCCCCCATAGGCCCGGAGGTGCTGGATCAGCTCATCGGCTGTATCCTGGATCTGAACCAGCGGGATGAAGGGGATGAACCCATCGAAAACAGCGGCATGGTGGGCCGTCAGCATCGTTTTGAAAACGTCTGCATCATCTACTCCCCGGAGCATCTCAAGGCGCTGCGGGATAGCTTACGCTAAGGAGGAAAAATCTTATGCTTGAACGGGTTAAACTGGGCAATACCGGCCTGGACGTAAACCGCATCTGCCTCGGAGGAGGCTCCTTTGGCGGCTCCACCGCTCCGGAGCTGGTGATCAACCAACTGGATTATTTCCGCTCCCTGGGGGGCATCTTCCTGGACACCGCCCTGGTGTATTGCGACTGGCTGAAGATTGAGCGGTCCAGCTCTGAAAAGCTCATCGGCAAATGGTTCCGCGAGCGGGGCTGCCGCCATGAGTTCACCCTATCGGCCAAGGGCTGCCACGCCAAGATCATCACCCCTACCGGCAACATGCTCACCTGCCCAAAGACCGAACCCCAGCTGCACCGGGCCGATATCATCGCCGATATTGAGGAGTCCCTCGGCTATCTTCAGACCGATTACATCGATATTTTCACCCTCCACAACGACAACGAAACCGTGGAGGTGGGAGAGATTCTGGAGACCTTGGAGGAGCAGAAGAAGAGGGGCGTAATCCGGGCCTATGGATGCAGCAACTGGCGGGTGGTCCGGCAGCGGGAAGCCTACGACTACGCCAAAGCCCACGGGTTATCCGGCTTTATCACGGATCAGATCTCCTGGTGCCTCAATGTCTTTGCGGAGGGCGCCAACGGTCTTCGTTCCGACGCCTATATGGACGACCGCGCCTATGCCTTCCACCAGGAAACCCAGATCCCCGTCATGGCCTACGCCGCCAACGGCCGCGCCTATTTCCACCGCTTGGCCAACGGGATGGAGGTACCGGAGCATGAGCACCGGGAGTACGACTGTCCCACCAACCAGGCGCTTTTAGAGGTGCTGAAGGAGGCTGCCCGAGAAACCGGCGCTGAGGTAAACACCATCGTCATCAAATATCTGCTGCTGGAGCACGGGTTCCAGGTCATTCCCACCGTGGGGATCAAGACGCCCCGGGAGTTGGACATCTGTCTGGCAGCCCTTCACTATGATCTGCCCCAGGAGTATGAGGACCGCATCCGGGCTTTGCGGCCGCTGGGATAACAGCGCCACTTTACAGGGGGACGAACGCCATACCGTTCGAAGGAAACGGGCAAGAAAGGGAGAACGCCATGAATCCTTTTATGAAAGCGGCCCTTATGGCCGGAATGGAATCCCTCCAATCGGGCCATGGCGGGCCTTTCGGCGCGGCGGTGGTTCGGGATGGAAAAATCGTTGCTGTCAGCGGCAACCGGGTGTATGAAACCCAGGATCCAACCATGCACGCAGAGGTGGCGGCCATCCGCCTGGCGGCGGAGCGGCTGGGTACCCGGGATCTATCGGGCTGCACCCTGTACAGCACCTCCGAGCCCTGCCCCATGTGCCTTTGCGCCGCCTATTGGGCCAAAATCACCCGCGTATGCTATGGCTGCAGCCGGCAGGACGCCCTTATAAGCGGCTTCCACGATAAGCTTCTGTACGACATGCTGGAGCATCCGGAAAAGCAGCCGTTGCTCTCCGTAGAGCAGATGGATCGGGAGGCGTGCCAAGCGCTGTTTGACAGGTATTTGGAGGCAAAAAAGCGGGGATAACCCGGCTTTCCATCCCCCATTTGAGGACATCGACGATCCATCGGGTGGGGCTGTTTGGCTCCCTTCCAAGCCGGCGCCGCCCTTTTGGCGGATCGGATAAGACCGCAAGAATAAAAGAACCGCCTGGGGCTTCCCCGGCGGTTCTTTTTACATTGAAAAACCACTTGATTGCCTTTCCCTTCCGCTTTCTCTTGCAAATCCATCACGGAATGGCGCCACAGGAGCATCCATTCTTTGGCGCGGTCAAATAAAAGCTCATATGGAGCAGCTGTTTGATTCTCTCCTCCTCCGCGCTGCCGTCCAGCGCCGCCGTAATCCAGGTTTCCTTGTTCATGTGATAGGCGGGATAGAAGCCGGGCTCCCGGCGAAGGGAGCCGGTGAGAAGAGGATCGCATTTGAGGTTTAGGATATCCACGGTTTGATCCCCCGGGATCCCCAGCTTGCTCCCGGGGATGGACATCAACAGCGCAAACCACTTTCGGTTTTGTTCATGCCGGAACACCATATGATTGGGAAACCTCGCCCAGGGGAAGTCCGGCTCCACCCCATAGGTTCCCGCAATGTATTCCTTCCATTCCCCGCGCTTCATAGCAAATCCTCCTCCGCTGAAATGGTCCCAGGCTGTCCAAATTTGGCCCTTTTTGGGCTGAGCTTATCCAACGCTCTCCTGAAAAAGGCCAAGGATGGCGGCTTCTTCCGTTACAGCGGCAAAAATCGGGGCCGGCGCTCCGCAAATACGGTATAGTGGGTGAATCCGGCCTCCTTCAGCATGCCGGCGGCGTAGGAGAAGCTCTGGCACAGGGCGCCGGCCTCATGGGCGTCGGACCCCAGAGTGATGATCTCGCCTCCCAGTTCCCGGTACCGGCGGACGATCTCCAGATCCGGCATGGTGAATCCCTCTTTTCCATAGGTGCTGGTGTTGACCTCCATCCCCTTACCCCTTTCAATCAGATGCTTCAAAATCGCGGTGATCTGATCGGGGGCGTCGGCGAATCGAGGCTTTTTATCGGCCAGGGGGCAGTAGCGGGAGAAGTAGGTTAGATGGCCGATGCAATCGTAGTCGTCATACCGGCCCAGGCTTTGATAGAAGCCCTCCAAATACCTTTGCAACGCGGTCTCCCGGGTGACATAGGCCCAGTTTTCCGGATACATGAGGTTGGGCAGGCCCTCTGGCCAGTGACAGGAGGCGATGACGTAGTCGAACCCGTAGCCCCGCATATAGGCCCGGGTGGCCTCCGCCGACCAGGAGAGGATCCCCGCCTCCAGGCCGAATCCCAGGAACAGGGCGTCCCCATACCGTTCCTTTACCCTTTGAAAGGCGTTTTGGTAGGCAGCAAGGTCGGTGCCGGGGTTGAAGTCCACCTCGGGAGAGAGGACGTCGATATGCTCGGTAAAGCACAGGCCCTCCATCCCCCGCCTAAGAGCCTCGCCGATGTACTCCTCCATGGAGGAGACGCCGTCGGGGGAGAGGCTGGTATGCACATGGTAATCGTAGGCGACGGCCATGGGCCTTTCCTCCTTACAGCTTGATAAACTGGGGTTTGCGGTCCTCAAAGATGGTGTAGTAGCGGAACCCGGCGGCCTCCAGCATTTCGGCGGCCAGATCCAGATCGTCCCCCACCTTGCCGGCGCCGTGGGCGTCGGACCCGATGGTGATGATCTCGCCCCCCATCTCCCGATACCGCCGCAGGATCTCGATGCCCGGCAGGAAGAAGCCAAACTTCCGATAGGAGGAGGTGTTGACCTCCATCCCCTTTCCGGATTCCTTCAGGTGCCGGAACAGCAGGTCGAAATGCTCGGGGGCGTCGGCATAGCGGATTTCCTTATCGGGGAAGGGACAGTTCCGGGCATAGTAGGTGATATGGGTGACACAATCGTAATCCCCATAGGCTTTGGTCAGACGGACCATGGTCTCCAGATACAGCCGCTGGACATCCCCCTTGGTCTTTCCCTCCCAGGCCTCGGGCTTGTGGAAGTTGGGCTGGTTTTCCAAAATATGAAGGGAGGCCAGCACCTGCTGGAACTGATAGCCCTTTACATACGCCCGGGTTCGTTCCAGGTTGGTGTCCATCAGGCCCACCTCCACCCCGAACATGGGGCGGATCCGGCCGGCGTACTCCTGCTCCATCCGATGGAGGTTCTCCTCATAGGCTGGCAGATCCACACAGGGATCGTACACCACTGCGGATTCCAGGGCATAGGGATAGTCCATATCCACATGCTCTGAAAAGTAGACCCGGCTGAGGCCCAGCCCTATGGCCCGATCCAGGGTCTCCCTGGGCGGGGTCTTATCCACAGAAGGATGCTGGGAATAGCAGGAATGAACGTGGGAATCGTACTTGATGCGCATCTTGGTCACCTCTATCTAAAAGTTATAGCTTACAGAATTGGGGAACCCGCTCCCGAAACAGGGTATAGTGGGAAAATCCCGCCGCCCGGAGCAGTTCCCGGGCCTCTTGGATCCCGCTGCCCAGGGTGGATACATGGTGGGAATCCGAGCCCAGGGTGACGATCTCACCCCCCAGCTCCCGGTACCGCTTTAGCACCGAAAGCCCCGGCATGAAGAACCCAAATCCCCGGTAGGTGCTGGTGTTGATCTCGATGCCCTTGCCCCGTTCCACAAGGACGCGGAGGACGGCGTCGGTTTCCTCCGGAGCGTCGTCATGGCGGATTTCCTTATCGGGATAGGGGCAGCCCCGGGAGAAGTAGGTGAGGTGGGCTACCGCGTCAAAGGCATCCATGGCCTCTATGAGGGAGAGAAGGTGCAGCATGTTCTCCCGCTGGGCCTGCGCCTTGGTGTCCCCCTGCCAATTCGCTGAAATCCAGTATTCCTTGCCGCCGGGGTTCCAATGGTTTCCCATAAGGATGAAATCCAGGGTGCGGCCGTTTAGCTTTTCTTCCGCCATGGCGCAGGCGGCGGGCACATAGGGGCCGATCTCCACCCCCATAAGGGCTTGGCACCGGCAGCCCAGCCGGGCTTGGGCAGTGCGGACAGCCGCCTCATAGGCGTCCATGTCCGGCAGCATCCGGTCGGTGACGCCGTCCGGCCCCATGGGATTGAAATGCTCGGTAAAGCAGACGCGGTCCATCCCCATGGCATCCGCCGCCAGAAGGTATTGGTCCACGGTGGACTTGCCGTCGAAGGAAAAGGCGGTGTGCACATGATAATCCTGAATCATGGACGGCCCTCCAAGGGATGAAAGACCGGTTTGCGGCCATGGAAGGTGGTATAGTGGGAAAAACCCGCTCGCTCCAAAATGGCTGCGGCGTGATCCAGCCCCGCCCCCAGGGCCTGGGCGGTATGGGCATCGGAGCCCACGGTGACGATCTCGCCCCCCAGTTCCCGGTACCGGCGCAAAATATCGTAATCCGGCATGGAGAAGCCCAGGGACCCGCAGGTGCTGGTGTTGATCTCGATGCCCCGTCCGGTCTCGATGAGGGTTTGAAAGAGGGCGTCCAGAAGGTCAGGCGCGTCGGTATAGCGGAACTCCTTGTCCCGATAGGGGGACCGGCGGGAATAGTAGGTGATGTGGCCAAGAACATCGAAATCCTCCATGATCCGGGCGTATTCCAGCTGGCGCCGGAGGTGGAGGGTAAAAACATCCCGGTTGGTATAGGAGCCCCAGGGCTCGCTGTAAAAATTGGGGCTGCCATCGCACCAGTGGGCCGACAGAATGATAAAGTCATAGGGATAGGCTTTGGCCCGGCGGCGGGCTTCCTCCACCCGGTCGCTGAGAATCCCCAGTTCGGTGCCCAGCCTCAGATCCAAAAACCCCCGGCACTCCTCCCGGAGGCGGATCATCTCGGCGTAGTAGCCGTCCCCATCATAGGGGCGGTATTGGCGGGTATGGATCTGCAGTTCCTGGTGATCGGTGATACAGATTTCCCGAAGCCCCAGCTCCCGGGCCCGGTCGATATAGGCTCTGACGGGGGATTTCCCGTCAAAGGAATAGGTGCTGTGGATGTGGACATCCCTATGGATGGCGGCCATATTCTCCTCCCAATTTCCCTGCTAATTTCTTATGATACAGCGAAACCACCCAGGGGGCAAGGCCGCCGCGGGTGGCTTCCAGAAACATGCAGTTTTTGCATGGAACAAAGGGCCGGAGAACCCGGGCCTTTTTCTACGCTATCGAAGGCGGGACAGGAAGAGCCCTGCCGCTCCAAAGGCGGGGAGGGCAACCAGCCACCGGTATTCCGGATAGAAAAAAATTCTTGTGATCAGCCACGTGCTGGGGCCCTCCCAAACGCCGCTATGAAATAAAACCAGGGAAACCAGAGTTGCCCCATAGAAAAGAAGGATCAACACTCCGCCCCATAGAAAGCCTTTCCGGGCAACGGGGCTCTTGACCCGGATGGGTCCCAAAAGGTTCAGACCGTTAAGGGCCGCCAGGGCGGCGGTAAAGGAAAAGACGGGCCATACCGTCCAACGGTACCAGAGAAGATAAATTGGCTGAAAATTCTGGGTACACCAGGCCCGCAGCCTGGGATAGAACAGGACATAGGACAGCAGCAGGAGCAGGGCCACAGCCCCAAAGGCCAGGGCGCTCCAGGCATGTTTTTTCCGCGCGCTGTATTTCCTTTGATCCATCTTTACACCTCCCGGTTTACCGTTGTGTATAGTATACCACAAATTGGAAGTTGATGGAATTCTGTTGGGTTGTTTTCATGCATAAAAAGACGGCTGCCGTTCGGCAGCCGTCTTATGGTTCCATAGGATAGCAGGGTTATTTGGCTACGATGTTCACCAGCCGGCCCTTGATGACGATGACCTTCTTTACATCCAGCCCGCCAATGGCGTCCTGGACCCGGGCGTCGGCCAGCACCCGCTCCCGGATGGCGGTTTCGTCGTCGTTCTGGGACACGTCCATGCGGACCTTCACCTTGCCGTTGACCTGAACCGCGATGTTCACCACGTCCTTGACCAAATCGGCAGCCCGGTAGGTGGGCCAGGGGGCGTTGCAGATGGAATACGCGCCGCCCATCCGGCTGTTCATCTCCTCAGCGAAGTGGGGCGCGAAGGGCGCCATCAGCCGGATCAGCACCTCGGCGGCATGGAACAGAAGGGGCACGTTTTCGGTGCTGCACACATCCCGATACCGGTACATGGCGTTGACCAGCTCCATGAGCCGGGCGATGGAGGTGTTGAACATGAACCGGTCCACATCGGCGGTGACGTTCATCACCGTGTTGGCCAGCACGTAGCGGAGCTCCATCTCGTTGGGTCCGTCATAGGCGGTGAAGTCGTCGTTGTAGAACTTGCCGATGAGGCGCTCGGTATTGGAGGCGTCGTCCATCTCGATGATCCGGGAGATCAGCCGCTCCACCCGGTCGATAAACCGGTGAACCGCCTTGATGCCTCCATCGTTCCAGGCGCCGCCGTCCACATAGTTGAAGCCGAACATCAGGTACATCCGGAATACGTCGCTGCCGTAGACGCTGATGTAGTCGTCGGGGGAAATGACGTTGCCCCGGGATTTGCTCATCTTCTCGTTGTCGGGGCCCAGGATGGTGCCCTGATGCACCAGAGACAGGAAGGGCTCGTCGAAGTTCAGATAGCCCATATCCCGCAGGGCCTTGGTGAAGAACCGGGCGTACAACAAGTGCATGCAGGCGTGCTCCGCCCCGCCGATGTATTTGTCCACCGGGAGGATCTGGTTGATCTTCTGAGGATCAAAGGCGGCCTGGTCGTTCTTGTTGTCGGGATAGCGGAGGTAGTACCAGCTGCTGCACACGAAGGTATCCATGGTATCGGGATCCCGCTTGGCGTCGGCCCCGCACACCGGGCATTTGACGTTCATAAAGCCCTCATGCTTGAGCAGGGGCGAGGTGCCATCGGGGGTGAAGTCCACGTCATAGGGCAGCAGCACCGGCAGATCCTCCTCGGGCACCGGTACCACGCCGCAGTGGGGGCAGTGGATCATGGGGATGGGCGCGCCCCAGTACCGCTGCCGGGACACCAGCCAATCCCGCATCCGGTAATTGACCTTCATCTGGCCCTTCTTCTCCCGGGCCAGTTCCCCTACAATGGCCGCCTTGGCGGTCTCGTTATCCATACCGTCAAACTGGCCGCTCTCCACCATGGTACCGGGGCCGGTATAGGGGAGATCGTCATCCCGTCGGCCCTTGATCACCCGAATGATGGGCAGGTCGTACTTTTTGGCAAAGGCATAGTCCCGCTCGTCGTGGCCGGGCACCGCCATAACGGCGCCGGTGCCATAGGACACCAGGACGTAATCCGCGATGTAGATGGGCACCTCCTTGCCGTTGATGGGGTTGATGGCATAGGCGCCGGTGAACACGCCGGTCTTCTCCCGGGCGGTGGACAAACGGTCGATATCGGAGCTGGCCGCCGCCTGCTCCTGATAGGCGGCCACGGCCTCTCGATACTCCGGCCGGGTGATGCTCTCCACCAGGGGATGCTCCGGCGCCAGCACGCAGTAGGTGTTGCCAAAGAGGGTATCCGGCCGGGTGGTGAACACGGAAAAGCTGCCGCCTCCCACGATGCCGAACTCGATTTGAGCGCCCTCGGACCGGCCGATCCAGTTCCGCTGCATGGCCTTGGTCTTCTCGGGCCAGTCAAGATCGGAAAGGCCATCCAAGAGTTCCTCGGCGTAGTCGGTGATCTTGAAGAACCACTGGGTCAGATTTTTCCGGGTGACGGCGGTGCCGCACCGCTCGCAGGCTCCCTCCTGAACCTGTTCGTTGGCCAATACGGTGTTACAGGAGGGGCACCAGTTGACGGGAGCCTCCTTCCGGTAGGCAAGGCCGTTTTTATAGAGCTGGAGGAACAGCCACTGGGTCCAGCGGTAATAATCCGGGGTACAGGTTTTTAGGGTATGGTCCCAATCAAAGGTGCCGCCGATGGCACGGAGCTGCCTTTCGATGTCCTCCATATTGGCGAAGGTGCTGTCCTGGGGATGGATCCCCGTTTTGATGGCGTAGTTCTCGGCGGGCAGGCCGAAGGCGTCAAAGCCCATGGGATGGAATACATTGTACCCCTGCATCCGCTTAAACCGGGCATAGGTATCGCTGGGGCCGTAGTTATACCAATGGCCCACATGCAGCTTGGCCGCGGAAGGGTAGGAGAACATCTCCAGCACGTAGAGTTTTTTCTCCAGATGGGAATCGTCGAAGGAAAACAGTTTGTCTTCCTCCCATTTCTTTTGCCACTTCTTCTCCACTTCACGGAAATCCATGGGGGTTCAACTCCTCTATTTAAGACATGCGCCATGTCCGTTTCCTATTTTTCGCTATTATAACATAGGTATCAAGGGGGATTCAATGAAACAAGAGCCTTTTGGACGCCTCTTTATACGAGATTTATTTGACATGCTCTTGCTCCCCTTATTATAATATCAGTTACGTCATTGATTACTTGGGGGTGTGGAGTTTGCCCGTAAAGGTTGCCAAATTCGGCGGCAGTTCCCTTGCTACCGCGCCGCAGTTTGAAAAGGTAGCGTCCATTGTAAAAAGCGATCCCGAAATCCACTACGTGGTGCCGTCGGCGCCCGGCAAAGCGCCGGAGTTTCCCGACAAGATCACCGATATGCTCTATACCTGCGCGTATTCCTACAATACCCATGCTTGTGAGGAGGTCTTTGCGCAGATCGAAAAGCGGTATCTTTCCATCATACGGGATCTTCAGCTGGATCTGGATCTGAACCCCTATCTGCATACCGTGCTGCGAAACATCAAAGCCGGGTACGGCGACCACTACGCCGCTAGCCGGGGAGAATACCTCAACGGCGTGATCTTGGCCAAGTACCTGGGCTTTGATTTCATTGATCCCGCCGACTGCATCGCCTTTGACGAGAACGGCCAGCTGGACGAGGCCCTAACCCACGCCCAGACCAAGGCCCTCTTGGCGGGCAGCGACTACGCGGTGATTCCCGGGTTTTACGGCAGCGACAGCCGGGGCGCCGTCCGCACCTTCAGCCGGGGAGGCAGCGACATCACCGGGGCTATCGTAGCCCGGGCGGCGGGGGCGTCCGTCTACGAAAACTGGACCGATGTTTCCGGCTTCCTTATGACCGACCCCCGGATCGTGGACCATCCCAAGACCATCAAATGCATCTCCTACAGCGAGCTGCGGGAGCTGTCCTACATGGGGGCTTCGGTGCTCCATGACGAGGCCATCTTCCCGGTGCGGGTGGCGGGCATCCCCATCAACATCCGCAACACCAATGATCCCAGCCATCCCGGCACCATGATCCTGCCCTCCCTGCCCGAGGAGGCATACGACGGGCCCGTTACCGGCATTGCCGGCAAAAAGGGCTTTACCAGTATCCAGATGGAGCGCAGCAAGATGAACAACGAGGTGGGCTTTGCCCGCAAGGTGCTCCAGGTGCTGGAGGACGAAAACGTCTCCCTAGAGCATATGCCCACCGGCATCGACACCCTTTCGGTAGTGGTAGCAAACAGCCAGATCGAGGGAAAGCTGGACCGGGTGCTGAAGAAGCTTCAGCTTGCCTGCAACCCCGACAGCATTGAGGTCTTCTCCGATATGGCCCTCATCGCCACCGTGGGCCACGGCATGATCCGCCGGGTGGGCATTTCCGCCAAGCTGTTCTCCGCCCTGGCCGACGCCGGCGTCAACGTCCGGCTGATCGATCAAGGCAGCAGCGAATTGAACATCATCGTAGGCGTACAAAACGACGACTTCGAGGTGGCCATGCGGGCCATCTACGCCAGTCTTACCAAAGAAGGGTAGGCGCATTCTTTATGCTCTGGAATTCCATCTCCGCCGTGCTCACGGCTTTTGTCTTTCTTGCCATTGGGTTTCTCATCACCAGGGCGGGGTGGATCACCAAGGACAACAAAAACCTTCTCACCATGCTGGTGATGTACATCGCCGTGCCCTGCACCATCTTCAAAAACGTGCTGGACACCGTGAGCCCCGACAACATCAGCTCCATCTGGGGGTATATCCTGGTACCCGCCCTATCCATTTTAACGGTGTTCTTTCTTTCCGGCATTCTGGCCCGGCATGTCCTTAAGGTGCAAAAGGGCCGGCTTGGAGCCTTTTCCTGTATGTGTTCCTGCTCCAACACCATCTTTGTGGGGCTGCCCATCGTGTTATCCGCCATTGGGGACGTGAGCGTGCCCTATGTGATGTACTATCTCATGGCCCAGAACGTGATCTTCTGGTCCCTGGGACTCATCGGCATCCAGCGGGACGGCCAGGGGGATATTCATTTTTCCTTTGGCGATATGGTTAAAAAGGTGTTGAGCATCAACATTGTGGTGATCTTCATCAGCCTTTTGCTGGTGGCCCTGCGGGTGACCGTGCCGGTGTTCTTCATGGACATCGCCGGGAAGCTGGGGAACACCTGCACCCCCCTTTCCCTGATCTTCTGCGGCGCCACCATGTATGAGGTGTTCCAGAACCACGGCCTGCGCGGCCTGGCCATTCCCCGGGATACGCTGTACGTCTTCATCAGCCGGTTTGTGATCTGTCCCCTTTTGATGTTCGGCATCTGCACCCTGTTCGGCATCGGCGGCATTGCCCGGACGGTGTTCGTCATCATCTCGGCTATGCCAACCCAGTCCCAGACGGTGATCATGTCCAGCCGCTATGGGGCCGACGTGGACTTTGCCTCCATCACCTTCTTTTGGACCACCCTGGCCTGTTTTGTGGTGATCCCCATCCTCCTGACCATCGTAGCAGGTTGAGCCTGCACCCTCGCCGCAGCACTGGCATAGCGATCGCAAACCTGTAGTAGCCAACGGTAAGGGGCTGGTTAGAGCCACACCCGTAGCCGCGAATCGGTTGCAACACGGAGCCAGGCACCGCCCGGGCAGGCTGAGGCGGTTGGCAGGTTTCAAGGCCATCGGTAAAACGGCGGTGGCTGAGGTGGATGGGCAACAAGCCCCGGTGTAAGGCGCGTCCGCACAAACCCGTAGCGTTGTCGCGGTAAAATGCCGCCATCGGTAGGATGGCGGTCTTTTTATACCCGGCATCAGCCGTTGGATTTGGATGAGAGGAGGAGCGACAATGGAAGTGGAGCTGCGAGAGCTGAAACGGAAGGATTACGCCAAAGCCATCCAATATGCCATAACCGGCATGCACTTTCACTGGTATCTGGACAGCCGGTTTCTGCTGAACCTATATGGCAGGTATTTCTGGTATCTGGAGCTGGGCCGCGCCACCCAGGTCATCGCGGCGTATGTGGGCGACCGGCTCGCGGGCGTGCTGTTGGCCGAGATGAAAGGGGAACCCAAGCAAACCCGCTCTTTTTGGAGACGGTTATACGTCAGAGGGTTTGAATTCCTGCAAAATGCCTTCTATAAGGACGGAGTTGGCGTATACGACGAAGCAAACCGAGACATGCTAGCCCAGTACTTGAAGCACAATACCCCTCAGGGGGAGATCCTGTTTCTGGCCGCCGATCCCGAGAGCAAAACTAAGGGAATCGGCAGCAGGCTGCTCCAGGAATTGGAGCGCAGGGAGCGCGGCAAAACAATCTATCTGTATACGGACGACGCCTGTACCTATCAGTTCTATGAGCATAGAGGCTTTGCCCGCGCCTGCGAAAGGGACGTGGTACTGGATCTGGGAGCGAAGCGGGTGCCTCTGAAATGCCTGCTGTACAGCAAGGTGCTGGGCGAGTCCCCCGCCGCCCGCTGAAAAAAAAAGGGGGGGCGCCCTAGCCCGGCCGGGGAGCGGAAACGCTATCCCTGGGGGAGCAGCAAAACGGCTACCTCTCCCTTTGCCCTTGAGGGCTGGCATGGTTTGGAAAGAAGGGGTATACTGTTGTGTGAGGTGAATCCATGGATCTTTTCTCTCAAAACGCCGAAAAACGGGCTCCCCTAGCCGACCGGATGCGCCCCCACAGGCTGGAGGAATTCATCGGTCAGAAGCATGTGGTGGGCCCGGGAACCGTCCTATACAACGCCATCCGGAACGACGCCCTGGTGAGCTGTATCTTCTACGGCCCGCCGGGCTGTGGCAAGACCACCCTGGCCAGCATCATCGCCGAGACCACAAAAAGCCGGTTTGTGCGGATCAACGCCGTCTCCACCGGGGTCAAGGAGATGCGGGCCATCATCGACCAGGCCGACAGCGACCTGCGGCTATACGGGGTGGCCACCATCGTGCTGTTGGACGAATGCCACCGGTGGACCCGGGCCCAGAGCGATACCATTCTGCCCGCCATCGAAAAGGGCGTCATCAAGTTCATCGGCTCCACCACCGAGAATCCCATGATCTCCATGACCCCCGCTATCGTCAGCCGGTGCCGGGTGTTTCAGTTCCTCCCCCTCTCCCCCGAGGACGTGCAAACCGCCATCCTCCGGGCCATGGAGGATCCGGAAAAGGGCTATGGCAAGCTCAACATCCAACTGGAGGACGGGGTCCTGGATTACTGGTCCGTCACCGCCAACGGGGATGTGCGCACCGCGCTGAACGCCCTGGAGCTGGCGGTAGGCGCCACCGTGGCCGATCCCGACGGCAAGCTTTTTATCACCCGGTCCATCGGGGAGCAGAGCATGCAGCAGCGGATGATCAACGGCGGGGACGACCACTATTACAATGTATTGTCGGCCTTTTGCAAAAGCCTCCGGGGCGGGGACGCCGACGCCGCCATCGCCTGGTTTGCCCGGCTCATCTATATGGGGGCCGACGCCCGGGTCATCGCCCGGCGGCTCATCGCCCACGCCAGCGAGGACATCGGTTTGGCCAACCCCAGCGCCATGCTTCAGGCGGTCGCCGCCGCCCAGGCCGTGGAGCTCATCGGTATGCCGGAGGCGGGGCTCTCCCTCACCCAGGCCATCATCTTTTTGTGCGAATCCCCCAAGAGCAACTCGGTGGTCATGGCGAAGGACGAGGCCTTTGCCGACGTAAAACGGTTCCCCGACGAGCCGGTGCCCATGCATCTGCGGGACACCAGCTATTTTGGCGCCGATAAGCTGGGCAGTGGAAAAGGGTATCTATATCCTCACAATTTTGAGGGACACTATGTGGAACAGCAGTATATGCCCGACTCCCTTTTGGGCCGCACCTACTACCATCCCAGCGAAATGGGACAGGAGGCGGCGATCCGCCGGAATCATGAGATTCGGCGGCGGAACCGGGAGGAAAAGGGGCGAAAGGAGTGACCTATTTGCTCAGTAAATCTTTGATTGAATCGGTCCTGACGGCCGCTCTCGCGGGGGGCGGCGATCTATCCGAACTCTTCTTTGAGGACACGCGGCGCAACAGCCTGGAATATCGGGACAGCAAGGTGCAGACCGTGCTGTCCGGCCGGGACTACGGCGCCGGCATCCGGGTGCTGAACGGCCTCAACTATGTGTATGCCTATACCGCCGACGTCTCCGAGGCGGGGCTCATGGCCGCCGCCCGGGCAGCCGCCACCGCGGTGGGGCAGCAGCGCAAAATGAGGGAGGTTCGAAACCTCACCTTGGCCCCCCGCCGGGATCTGCAGCCCGCCCTGATCCTGCCCGGCGCCAGCCATGCCCAGGAGCGGGTCTCCCTGGCTCGAGCCGCCCATGACGCGGCCAGGGCCTATTCCCCCGAGATCGTCCAGGCCACCGCCAGCCTGGCGGACGTCTGCCAGGACGTGATCATCGCCAACAGCGACGGGGTCTACGTGGAGGACAGCCGCCATCGGGCTCGGTTCATGATCAACGCGGCCGCGGCCAAGGGGGACGAGATGCAGACCGGCTACCAGGCTCCCGGCCGGGGAGCCGGGTTTGAGTTCTTCCGGTCCCTGGATGTGGATGCCCTGGCCAAATCGGCGGCGGAAACCGCCGTCACCATGCTCCACGCTCCCTTTGCCCCGGCCGGCACCATGCCGGTGGTTGTGGGCAACGGCTTTGGCGGCGTCATTTTCCATGAGGCCTGCGGCCATTCCCTGGAATCCATCCGCACCGGTAAAAACCAGAGTGAGTTTTCGGGCAAGATGGGCCAGAAAGTGGCCAACAGCAAGGTGACCGCCATCGACGACGGCAGCCTCATGGGCTACTGGGGCAGCTGCGGCTACGACGACGAGGGCACCCCCACCCAGCGAAACATCCTTATCGACAAGGGGATTTTAACCGGCAATCTGGTGGACACCCTGGGCAGCCGCCGCATGGGGCTTGCTAAGACGGGCAGCGGGCGGCGGCAGAGCTATCGCTTTGCCCCGGTTTCCCGCATGAACAACACCTTCATCGCTCCCGGCAACGACACCGGGCTCATTGAAACCATCGGCTATGGCCTATACGCCAAGCAGATGGGAGGCGGTAGCGTGGATACCCTCACCGGGGAATTCAACTTCGCGGTCTTGGAGGGGTATCTCATTAAAAACGGGAAGATCGATTCCCCCGTACGGGGCGCTACCCTCATTGGCAAGGGTTCCGAGATCATTCAGCGCATCGATATGGTGTCCGGCGATCTGGCCCACAGCGAGGGCATGTGCGGCGCCGAGTCCGGCAGTATCCCCACCTGTGTGGGCCAGCCCATGATCCGGGTCAGCTCCATCCTGGTGGGCGGAAGGGAGGCCTAGTGGTATCATGAAGGAGTTGTTAAACGGTCTATTGCAACGGGCGACGGCCCTGGGCGCCCAGGACGCCGACGCCATCGTAACCCGGCGCCAGAGCCTGGACGCCAACGTATACAAGGGCGAGGTGGACGAATACAACCATGCCCAAACCCAGGGGGTTGGCCTGCGGGTGTTCCTGGGCGGCCGGGTGGGCTATGCTTATAGCGAGAGCCTCGCTCCCCAGGATATGGAGGAGCTGGCCGCCGCGGCGGTGGCCAACGCGGAGGTAAGCGATCCCGATCCCGACGCGGGGCTGTTCCCCGGCCCCTATGGCCCCAGCGGCTCCGGGGAGTACGACGCAGCCCTCCACGAGGCCCAGGTTCTGGACACCGTAAAGGCCCTGTATGCTTCCCTGTCTCAACATGAGCTGGTAGAAGATGTGATGCGGTGCGCCGCCGGCGTGGGCACCGCGGCCTTCTACTACGCCAACACCCGGGGCGCCTACCTTCATCAGGGGTATCAAACCTGCGAGGTGGTGGCGGCTCCCATCGTACAAAAGGGGGACTACCGGGAAACCGGCATGGACTTCTACGCTGGAAAGGTCATTGAAGGCGCGGACCTCAACGCGCTGACCCGGCAATCGGTGGACCGGGGAATGCGGTATGATGGGGCGGTGCCTACCCAGTCCCGGGCCTGCCCCGTGGTGATCCACGCCGAGGCCTTTACCGATTTGATCGCCACCTTTTCCTCCATCTTCTCGGCTCAGAAGGCCCAGGATGGCCTTTCCCTGCTTCGGGGAAAGGAGGGCGTCCCGGTGGCGGCGGACTGCGTTACCCTTACCGACAGCCCCGAAAGCCCCCTCTACGGCTACACCTCTCTCTTTGACGGGGAAGGGGTTCCCAAGGTGGAGCGAAACCTCATCGACAGGGGCGTGCTTACCACCCTGCTCTATGACGTTAAGACCGCCAGAAAGGCGGGGAAGGCCCCTACCGGCAATGGCGCCCGGGGGTATTCCAGCACGGTGATGATCTCCCCCAACAACCTGGTGCTCCAGCCCGGTACGGACAGTCTTTCCGATCTGGCCAGGAAGGCTGGGAACGGCGTCCTGCTCTACGAGGTCAGCGGCCTCCACGCCGGGGCCAATCCCACCAGTGGGGATTTCAGCCTCTTATGCAAGGGGCGGGAGATCGCAAACGGGGAGCTCGCCACTCCCTTTACCCAGGCGGTGGTCTCCGGCAATTTCTATCAGCTGCTAAAGGACATCCAGGCGGTGGGCAGCGACAGCTTTACAAGCCCTTCCCCCGCTGCTTCCATCACCACGCCCTCGGTGCTGGTCAAGTCTCTCTCCATGGCCGGGCAGGCTTAGCCTGCACTCTTGCCGCGGGCGAAGGTTAGCAGTTAGAAAGCTATGGTATCCAACGGTAAGACGCTGGATAGAAGTACAACCTGCAACTGCGGAGCAGTTGCAACGTGGGTCCGGGCACTGCCCGGGCGGTGCCTAGTAGGCGCTGCCATATCGCAGGAAAGGCCGCGCTATTAGAAACCTATGGTGTCCAACGGTAAAATGTTGGTTAGAAGTACGCATATCGCAGGCGAGGGTTTTCAGTTGAAAACTGTTAAGGCCACGGCAAAGCGTTGGCTGAAGAACATATCCGCAACCGCATAGCGGTTGCAACATGGGTGCAGGCTCAGCCTGCTGCTTGCAAAAGTGGGATTGTCCCAGTATAATGTTGGGTACAGTAAAACCCGTGATGGGGACGGCCATCCAAGGCCCAAGCCATCAGCGAGCCCGGGATGGTGGGAGCCGGGCGGCTTGTTGGATGGGAATCACCCCGGAGGGCGGCACAAGGGCGTTTGCCCAAAGGCCGACGGCAGCCCGCCGTTACCGGGCGCGAGTGGGCGCGTTTCGCGTCAATTCGGGTGGTACCGCGGAAGCACAGCCCTTTCGTCCCGTTGCGGATGAAAGGGCTGTTTTTTTACATCTACCATCAGGAACCGGCCATGAGCCGAAGGAGGATTCCATGTTATACGAAAAGGTATCTACGGACTTGCAGTTTGCCCAGCGAGAGGAAAAGGTGCTGGAGTTCTGGCGCAAGAACCGCATCTTTGAAAAGACCCTAACCGCCCATGCGGGAGCCCCGTCCTTCTCCTTCTACGACGGTCCTCCCACCGCCAACGGCAAACCCCATGTGGGGCACTTGGAGACCCGCAGCTTCAAAGATCTATTCCCCCGGTACAAATACATGCAGGGCTACGACGTCCTCCGCAAGGCGGGCTGGGATACCCATGGCCTGCCGGTGGAGCTGGAGGTGGAAAAACTCCTGGGCCTGGACGGCAAGGAGCAGATCGAGGAATACGGGGTGGAGCCCTTTATCCAGAAATGCAAGGAGAGCGTCTGGAAGTACAAAAAAGAGTGGGAGGACATGAGCGAGCGGATCGCCTTCTGGGCCGATATGGAGGACCCCTATGTCACCTACGACAACAACTACATCGAGAGCGAATGGTGGTCCCTAAAACAGCTCAGCGAAAAGGGATTGCTCTACAAGGGATACAAGGTGGTGCCCTATTGTCCCCGGTGCGGCACTGCGCTCAGCTCCCACGAGGTGGCCCAGGGATATAAGGACGTGAAGGAAAAATCCGCCATTGTACGGTTCCAGGTGGCGGGCAAGGAGAACCTCTATCTATTGGCCTGGACCACCACCCCCTGGACCCTGCCCAGCAACCTGGGCCTGTGCGTCAACGCCAAGGAGGAATACGCTACCGTGGCCGCGGACGGCGTGGAGTACATCCTGGCCAAGGCCCTGGTGGAAACCCACTTTGGGGAGGACGCGGACATCCGCTCCACCTGTCTGGGCGCCGACCTGGTGGGGATGGAATACGTTCCCCTGTTCCCTCTGCCCCAGAACGTTATCCTGGACAAAAAGGCTTTCTTTGTGGTGGCTGACCCCTATGTCACCCTGACCGAGGGCACCGGCATCGTTCACATCGCCCCGGCCTTTGGTGAAGACGACAACCGGGTTTGCCGGCAAAACGGCCTGCCCTTTGTCAACCTGGTGGACAGCCACGGGCAATTCGTACCCGGCACCCCCTGGGCCGGCACCTTTGTAAAGGACGCCGATCCTCTGATCCTCCAAGCTCTGGAGGAGCGGGGGCTCCTCTTCCGCGCCCTGGACTTTGAGCACAGCTATCCCTTCTGCTGGCGCTGCGACACCCCCCTTCTGTACTACGCCCGGAGCAGCTGGTTCATTGAGATGACCAAGCTCCATGACCAGCTGATGCGGAACAACCGTTCCGTCAACTGGATGCCCGACAACGTCAAGGAGGGCCGCATGGGCAACTTCCTGGACAACGTCATCGACTGGGGCCTTAGCCGGGAACGGTACTGGGGCACCCCCCTGCCCATCTGGGAGTGCGGATGCGGGCACCGGGAGGTCATCGGCAGCATCGCGGAGCTGCGGGAGAAGGGCATCGACGTGCCGGAGGATATCGAGCTTCACAAGCCCTACATCGATGCCGTTCACCTCACCTGCCCCGTCTGTGGCAAGGAGATGACCCGGGTCCCCGAGGTCATCGACTGCTGGTATGATTCCGGCTCCATGCCCTTTGCTCAGTGGCACTATCCCTTTGAAAACAAGGAAACCTTTGAAAAGAACTTCCCCGCCAACTTCATCAGCGAGGCCGTGGATCAAACCCGGGGATGGTTCTATACCCTCCTTGCCATCAGCACCGCCCTGTTCGATCAATCCAGCTTTGAAAACTGCTTGGTCATGGGCCATGTCCAGGACAAGGACGGCCAGAAGATGAGCAAACACAAGGGCAATGTGGTGGATCCCTGGTCGGTGCTGCACAAGCAGGGGGCGGACGCTGTCCGGTGGTTCTTCTATGTGAACGCCGCTCCCTGGCTGCCCAAGCGGTTCTATGACGAGGCCATCAGCGAGGCTCAGCGGAAGTTCATGGGCACCCTTTGGAACACCTACGCCTTCTATGTGCTGTACGCCAACATCGACGGCTACAATCCCTATGATGAAACCCTGCCCGCACCGGAATACACCGTTATGGACCGGTGGGTACAGAGCCGGCTTCACAGCCTCATCGCCACCGTCACCGAGCATATGGACGCGTATCGGGTTACCGAGGCGGCCCGGGCCATCGGCTCCTTTGTGGAGGAACTCTCCAACTGGTATGTGCGCCGGTGCCGGGACCGGTACTGGGGCAGCGGCATGACCCCCGATAAATCCGCCGCCTACCGAACCCTCTACACGGTGCTATCCACCATGGCGAAGCTCACCGCTCCCTTTGTGCCTTTTATGGCTGAGAGCATCTATCAGAACATCGTCCGGCGGGTGGAGCCCGGCGCTCCCGAGAGCGTTCATATGTGCAGCTATCCCGTGGCTGACCCCGCCCTGATCGACCAAGCCCTCATGGAGGAGATGGACTTCGTTCTAAAGGTGGTTACCGTGGGCCGCAGCGCCCGGAACAGCAGCGGTATCAAAAACCGCCAGCCCCTTTCCAGCATGCTGGTCAGCGGAAGCAGAGTGCCCTCCCCTCTGTTCCGGGAGATCATCCTAGAGGAGCTCAACGTCAAGGAGCTTCAGAGCGTGGACGACGCCAGCTCCTACATCGCCTACCAGGTGAAGCCCCAGATGCGGACCCTAGGGCCTAAATATGGCAAGCTTTTGCCTAAGATCGGCGCCCATCTCCGGGAGGCCGACGGCGCCGCCATCGTATCCGCCATGGATCGGGACGGCCGATACGCCTTTACGGTGGACGGTGCGGAGGTGGTCCTGGGCCCCGACGACATCCTGGTCTCCACCACTCAGCGGGAGGGCTTCTCCGCCATGAGCGAAGGGGGCGTCACCGTGGTGCTGGATACCGCCCTCACCCCCGGGTTGATCCAGGAGGGGTACGTCCGGGAGCTGGTCAGCAAGATCCAGACCATGCGCCGGGACGCGGATTTTGACGTGACCGACCATATCCGGCTTTCCGTTCAGGGGGATGCGGAGCTCATGGCTGCCCTGGATGCCGGACGGGAGGGCCTCATGGCCGACGTGCTGGCTGATGAGCTGGCGGACGGCCTTACGGGGGTATCCAAGGAATGGGATATCAACGGCAAGAGCGCTGTCATCACCATCGCGCGGGTATAGCCCATGTGGATGTGTGAGGACTTTCGGGATTTCTCCCTTTTGGACAGCGGCGACGGCATGAAGCTGGAGCGGTGGGGAAACTACCTGCTGGCCCGGCCCGAGCCCCAGGCGGTGTGGCCCAAGCAAAACCCCGGCCGGTGGCGGGAAGCCCATGGGGTCTACCATCGCAGCGACAAAGGGGGCGGCAGCTGGGAGTTTACAAAGCCCCTCCCCGATGGCTGGAACATCCGGTACCGGAACCTGACCTTTTTGGTGCGGCCCACCGGCTTTAAGCATACCGGCCTGTTTCCGGAGCAGGCCGTCAACTGGGACTACATGGCCTCCTGTATCCAGGCGCGGAAGGAAGCCGCTCCCAGGGAGGAACTTCGGGTTTTAAATCTGTTTGCTTACACCGGCGGAGCTACCATGGCTTGCGCCAGGGCCGGAGCGGCGGTGGCTCATGTGGACTCCGCCCGGGGCATGGTAGCCTGGGCCAAGGACAACGCCAGGCTCTGCGGCCTCAAAGACGCCCCCATCCGGTATCTGGTGGATGACTGTCTGAAATTTGTACGCCGGGAACAGCGCCGGGGACGGACCTATCATGGCATCGTCATGGATCCTCCCTCCTATGGCCGGGGGCCCGACGGGGAGATGTTCCGGTTTGAGACCCATGTCTATCCCCTCATCGAGGAATGCGCCAAGCTGCTGGACGGGGAACCCCTGTTTTTCCTTCTCAACAGCTACACCAGCGGCTTTGCCCCGGCGGTGGCCCAAAACGCCCTTACCGCCGCTTTGCCAGGCGGCGTGGTGGAGGCGGACAACATTGGACTTCTAAGCGAGGCGGGGCTCAATCTGCCCTGCGGTGCTACGGCAAGGTGGCGGCCATGAGGGGGAATTACGGTGTGGAGATCCTCTACGAGGACAACCATCTGCTGGTGGCGGTAAAGCCGCCCAACATGCCCACCCAGGCGGACTCCTCCGGGGATATGGATATCCTTACCTATCTCAAGGGGTATGTAAAGGAAGCCTATGGCAAGCCCGGGGCGGTGTACCTGGGCCTGGTGCACCGGCTGGACCGGCCTGCCGCCGGGGTTATGGTCTTTGCCCGAACCAGCAAGGCGGCGGAACGGCTCAGCCGCCAGATCCAGAACGGTGCGTTTCAAAAGACCTACCGGGCGGTGGTGGAGGGGGTGCCGGACGACGCCGGCACCTTTACCGACTATCTTGTCAAGGGGGAAGGAAACCTCTCCCGGGTAGCGCGTGCCGACACCCCCGGCGCCAAGAGGGCGGTACTCCACTACCGAATGCTGGATCATGGGAACAACCGGTCCTTGGTGGAGATCGATCTCGTCACCGGGAGGCCCCATCAGATCCGGGTGCAGTTTGCTTCCCGGGGCATGCCCCTTGTGGGGGACGCCCGGTATGGCAGCGGAGGGCGGCAGCTGGCTCTCTATGCCACGGGGATTTCCCTGATCCACCCCACCAAACAGGAGCGGATGGACTTTGTAAGCGACGGCTGCGAGAACCGGTTTAACCGGCTTTTGCGGGGATAACAAACGGCGGTCGGGTTTCGCCCTCTAGGGGCTTTCCACGCCTTGCTATCGTATTTTTGATATGCTATACTCAGATGCGAAATGAAACCATATTTCGATTCTGTCATTTAGATTAGGAGCGATGCGTCATGAAGAGAATTCGTACCATTGAAACCCGCGACCTGGGCAAGAGCGTTCAGAACGGCGGCTGCGGCGAGTGCCAGACCTCCTGCCAGTCGGCCTGCAAAACCTCCTGCGGCGTTGTAAACCAGCAGTGCGAAAACAGCGAACAGGAATAAGTGCTTTGCTTTGAAAAATGCCGCCTGCATGGACGGCATTTTTTCTTATTTCTTACGGAAAAGGAATCTTATTATGGTACATCAGTATAAGCTGAACGGATATTGCATCGTGCTGGACACCTCCAGCGGCTCGGTCCACGCGGTGGACCCGGTAGCCTACGACATCATTGCCCTCTACAAGACGAAACCGGAGGAGGCGCTGATAGAGGAGATCCTGGCTCTGTATGGCCCCAAGGAAGGGATTACCCGCAAGGATGTTATGGATTGCTTGACGGACATCCGGGAGCTGGAAGCGGCGGGCAAGCTGTTTTCCCCCGATCCCTACCAAGACATGGCCGTGGATATGAAAAATCACAATGGAACGCTGAAGGCCCTCTGCCTCCATGTGGCCCATACCTGCAACCTCAACTGCTCCTACTGCTTTGCCAGCCAGGGAAATTATCATGGGGATCGGGCCTTGATGAGCCTGGAGACCGGCAAACGGGCTCTGGATTTTTTGATGGAGCAATCCAAGGGCCGCAGAAATCTGGAGGTGGATTTCTTTGGCGGCGAACCGCTGATGAACTTTGAGGTGGTAAAGGAGCTGGTGCGCTATGCCCGCCAGCAGGAAACCCCTCGCCACAAGAGGTTCCGCTTTACCCTCACCACCAACGGTATGCTGCTGGACGATGATGTGATGGAGTTCTGCAACCGGGAGATGAGCAACGTGGTGCTGAGCCTGGACGGCCGGCGGGAAGTGCATGATCACCTGCGGAAGGACTACGCGGGCCAGGGCAGCTATGACCGCATCGTACCCAAATTTCAGGAGTTTGTGCGGCGGCGGGGCGGCAAAAACTACTACATCCGGGGAACCTTTACCCACAACAACGTGGACTTTACCGAGGATATCCTGCATATGGCGGATCTGGGCTTCCGAGAGCTGAGCATGGAGCCGGTGGTCTGCGCTCCGGAGGATCCCTACGCCCTGACAGAGGAGGATCTGCCTCTGTTGTTTGAACAGTACGAGCTTTTGGCCAAGGAGATGCTCCGGCGGGAAAAGGCTGGAAACGGCTTTACATTCTATCATTATATGCTGGATCTGGCCCACGGGCCCTGCATCTATAAGCGGATTGCCGGATGCGGCTCCGGAACGGAGTATATGGCGGTAACCCCCTGGGGGGATCTTTACCCCTGCCACCAGTTTGTGGGGGATGAACGCTACCGCCTGGGCAGCGTCTATGAAGGCGTTTGTAACGAGGAGATCCAGGAGCAGTTCCGGCGGTGCAACGCCTATGCCCGTCCGGAGTGCCGGGACTGCTGGGCCCAGCTATACTGCTCGGGGGGGTGCGCCGCCAACGCCTACCACGCCACCGGCAGCATTGCCGGGATCTATGAATACGGCTGTGAACTGTTTAAAAAGCGGATGGAGTGCGCCATCATGATGCAGGTGGCCCGGAGCGGGGACCCCCTATGACCACCCCTATCTGCGATTTTGTAAAGGCGTATGCGGGTACCGACACCGCGCGCTTTCATATGCCGGGCCATAAGGGACAGGCGTTTTTGGGCTGCGAGCCCTATGACATCACGGAGATCCGGGGGGCCGATGAGCTGTACGCCCCTCGGGGGATCATCCGGGAAAGCGAGGAAAACGCGGCCCGGCTGTTTGGCGCCGGGCGAACGCTCTACTCAGCGGAGGGCGCTACCCTCTGCATCAAGGCCATGCTGTTTGCCGTTCTCCAGCAAAGCCGGCCCCACGGGGCGCGTCCCCTTATCCTGGCGGGACGCAACGCCCACAAGGCCTTTCTCTACGCCGCCGCCCTTTTGGACTTTGACGTTCAATGGCTCTATGGACAAGCTCCCGGCGGCCTCTGCCGGTGTACCATCACGCCGTCACAGCTGGGCCAGGCCCTGCAACGGGCAGAGCAACGTCCGGCCGCCGTTTATATTACGTCCCCGGACTATCTGGGGGGAACGTCAGACATTGGGGGACTGGCGGCGGTATGCCATGAATCCGGAATCCCCCTGCTGGTGGACAACGCCCATGGGGCCTATCTGCGCTTTCTAGAGCAGGACCGGCATCCCCTTGCCCTGGGGGCCGACCTCTGCTGTGATTCCGCCCACAAGACTCTGCCCGTTTTGACGGGAGGAGCCTATCTGCATCTGGCCAAAGGACAATCCGCGCATCTGGAGGAGGCCGCCCAGGAGGGGATGTCCCTGTTTGGCTCCACCAGCCCCTCCTACCTGATCCTCCAATCCCTGGATCTCTGCAACCGCCTCCTTGCTTCCACCTATCCAGCCGCTCTTAGAAAATGCGTTTCGCGGGTGGCCGAGATAAAGGCCGCCCTTTCCCTCCGGGGACTAAGGGACAGCGCGGAGGAGCCCTTAAAACTCGCCCTATCCGCTCAATCCCTTGCCATGACCGGCATGGAAGCGGCGGCATTTCTTCGGGAAAATGGGATGGAATGCGAGTACGCTGACCGGGATCACATGGTATTGATGTTTACGCCACAAAACCAGGAGAGGGATTACCAACGGCTGCTACTGGCCATGGAATCCCTTCCGGCGGACCGCAAAGCCCCCGATCTCCCGTCGCCTATGGCCTGTGGCCTTCCAGCCATGGGCATCCGGCAGGCGCTGCTTGCTCCCCAGGAGCGGATCCCCGCCCGGGAAGCGGTGGGCAGAATTTGCGCCGCTCCTACGGTATCCTGTCCCCCTGCCGTGCCCGTAGCGGTCAGCGGGGAGCGGATCACAGAGGAGGTCCGGGATCTGCTGCTCTATTACGGCGTGGAGGAGGTCAGCGTGACGGTGGAATCCTGACGCGGGCAAAAGAATACCCTGGAGCCGAAAATAAAACCACAGGACGGGAGACCCCTCGATCCTGTGGTTTTTTGCTAACTTACTGCCGCTATCTGTTTAACTCAATTTTCCCCACAGCATTACAGTTTCATTTTCGATAACGATACCGTCATCAGGAAACGTATCATCCAGAAGCGCTTGCAATGAATGAATATATCCTTTGTAATAATCAGTATCTTTTTCGGGGGCATATGAAGACGATAAACTACGGGCAATGAATTTCTGCTTTGTATAATGCAATGGATAATAAAATCTTTCCAGACAGAAATCCCCTTTGAAAAAAGCATCTGCTTTCCTAAGCACCTTGTCAACGCCGTGCGTTAGGGATACGTAGCTGGGGCAATATTGTTTGCAAATCTGGTGCTGCTTTTCTGTAAAAGAATCATAGATACGCGCGTTAGCAACGATACAGACGATACCATTATGCTTTAATATCCTTTTACATTCTTTATAAAAAGAATGGATATCAAACCAATGAAATGCTGATGCAGCCGTAACCAGTGAAATGCTATTTGCTGGCAAATTTGTCTGCTCCGCAGTGGATGAAATCGAGTGAAACGATGCATTCCCTCCATAGGCTTTTTCTGCTTCTAGACGCATTGCATCATTTGGCTCAACACAAAAAACCTCATAGCCTCGCAACAGAAATTCTTTTGAAAAAATACCTGTTCCAGACCCGATGTCAGCGATTGAATCGCCTTCCTTTAGCATTGTCGATACGATTCTATCAATCGCCTTTGGGGCATAAGACGGTCTGCTAACAGCATATTCCCTTACCTTAGTTGTAAATATATTTTCATTTGCCATTTCCAGATTACCCTGCTAAACTAGGCCGCTTAGCGCCAAAATGACGGCCGCAGCCGTCAGGACGGCATTGAAGGCGACCTCTCCTATGAGTTCCTTTCGCTCCATGGGACGGTTAACAAGGCAGTAAGCCGCGGAGACTCCAATCTCCCCTAATACCAGGACCGCCAGCCCCAGCTGCCCCACCAGAGGAACATCCTTGAAAATGGCTGCTGCCAACAGGTAGAGGACAATGAGGCCAAAGGATAGAATATTTTGCAGTTTTTTACTCAATGGGCGCCTCCTCGGGACGTGCTTTTAGCTGTTTTCTCATGGGAATGATCCCCTCCTCGTCGGGTTCCGGGCCGTCTATCTCCAGATATCCCATCCTTCGGTAGAATCCTCTGCCCGTAATGGAGGAGGGGATCAGCACGCTGGCGCCTCCCTGCCCTCTCACATAGGCTTCTCCCGCTTGGATCAGTTGGCGTCCTATGCCCTTCCCCTGTTCACCAGGCTCCACGAATACCGTAAGGAAACAGTAGTCCGCCCCGGCGCCCTGCCAGGCCCGTTCGATCCCCAGGGTTCCCAGGATACGTTCCTCCTCCATGGCCACCAGGATATGCCGCTTGGCGCTGGCCACCGCCAGCCCCTCCGGCGTATAGGAAAGGGCATACCGCTCCGTCCGCTCCGGTCCATAGTCCCTAAGATTCACCTGGCGGATGGTACGGCGTATCAGCGCGCACAGGGCACCGGCCTGATCCGGCGCAAAGGGTTGAATGCGCGTCCGGCCCCGCACCCAGTAGGCGGATCCGTCCCGTTTTCGATCCAGGTACCCGTACTCCACCAGGCTCCGGCGCAGCAAAAAATAATCGTCGAAGGTATGCCATTCGCCGATAAGAGCGTTTACCTCCCCCTCGGTATAGACATGGCTTTCGCTGAATTTACCGGCAAGATATGCCGTTACCATGCGTTTTTTTGCCTGTTTAGCGGGCCATATGGCAATCCGCCCTTTTTCATCCAAAAATCCCTTGATCTCCTGCTCCAATGCCTTCCCCCTCTTTTCCCTGCCAGTGTACCACAGAACGCCAAAAAGAAAAAACGCGGGAGCAAAGCTCCCGCTTAGGAGGATCTCTTTAGCCGGCGTTGTCCCGGGCCTGGCTGGCCATGCTCACCAGGGTGGCCAGCTGCTGTAAAAACGCCGCCGCGTCGATGGTCTTGATATCCCGGAGAGTCCTCACCAGCTCCTGGACGGTTTCGTCCACCTCGGGCGGCTGGCTGGATCCCGGCTTCCGACCACTCTTATGGGGCCGTTGCTGGGAATAGGGGTTAAAGGTGTCCTTGCCCTCCTCCTGCATCCGTCGGTAGACCGCCAGCACCGTTTCGGGATAGTTCTTTACCATACTTCGGTACTTGTTCTGGTACCGCAGCATGGCTTTTTTATCCCCTTCCCCCATGGTCATGGTGATGCTCCGCACGCTGATCCCATGGGCTTGGGCGGAGAGCACCGTCTCAATGAGGGTTTCGATCTCCTCCTGGGTAAAGGGGGTAAAGGCGTTTCGGTCGCCGGGCACCGTGAGCTCTCCCTCCTTCACGGCGGCGTAGTAGTAGTTGCGCACGCTGTTGGGCTTCCGCCCCGTAGCCTGGGCAATGCTCTCAAAGGCGGAGCGCAGAGGCTGCCCCTGCTCCCGGGCCGTCCGCACCCGCTCATACAAAAGCTGCCGTTCCTCCTCCTGCCAGCCCTGCCGGGCGGATTTCTTTGCTATCTGGGTCATACTCGTTCCCCCTGTCTTTGATTACAGACCTATTATTGACGCGATTCCCATATTTATTCCATTTTTAAGAGGCAATTCCAAGGCGGCGCCCCCGTCTTTTGGGACAGAAAAAAGCGGAAACCTCCTACTGTTTCCGCTTTCGTGTAGTATATCCTATGACAGCAATATAGGGGATAGAACGCTAGAAATCGGCGTTCTTGGGGGTCCGGGGATAGGGAAGCACGTCCCGGATATTGGCGATGCCCGTCATATACATGACCGCCCGCTCCAGCCCCAGGCCATAGCCGGAGTGGACTACGGTGCCGTATTTCCGCAGGTCCAGATACCAGCCATAGGCGTCCACATCCAGGCCGGCCTCCTTCATCTTATCCAGCAGCACGTCGTACCGTTCCTCCCGCTGGCTGCCGCCGATCATCTCCCCCACGCCGGGGACCAGGAGATCCATGGCGGCCACGGTTTTGCCGTCCTCGTTCATCCGCATGTAGAAGGCCTTGATCTCCTTGGGGTAGTCGGTAACGAACACCGGACGGTGGAAGACCTTCTCACAGAGATACCGCTCGTGCTCGGTCTGCAGGTCGATCCCCCAGCTTACAGGATAGTTGAACTTCTCGTCGGCCTTTTGCAGAAGATCGATGGCCTCGGTGTAGGTCACATGGCCGAAATCCGCGGTACGGACAGCATCCAGCCGGTCGATCACCCCTTTGGCGATGAACCGGTCGAAGAACTCCATCTCCTCAGCGCCGTTTTCCAGCACATAGTTCGCGCAGGATTTGATCATCCGCTGGGCGTTGTCCATATTGCCCATAAGGTCGCAGAAGGCCATCTCGGGTTCCACCATCCAGAACTCCGCCGCATGGCGTGCGGTGTTGCTGTTCTCCGCCCGGAAGGTAGGGCCAAAGGTATAGCAATCCCCATAGGCCAGGGCAAAGGCCTCCACGTTGAGCTGGCCGCTCACCGTCAGATGGGTCTTTTTGCCGAAGAAGTCCTGGCTGTAATCCACTTGACCGTCCTCCGTCCGAGGGGGGTTCTCCAGATCCAGGGTGGTCACCTGGAACATCTCCCCGGCGCCCTCGCAATCGCTGCCGGTGATGAGCGGCGTATGGACGTATACAAACCCCTCTTCCCGGAAGAACTGATGGATAGCATGGCACAGAAGGCTTCGCACCTTAAAGGCGGCGTAATAGGTGTTGGTCCTGGGCCGCAGATGGCCGATGGTCCGCAAATATTCCAGGGAATGGCGCTTCTTCTGAAGGGGATAATCGCTGGGGCATTTGGACAGCACGGCAAACCTCTGGCAGCTTAGCTCCACCGCCTGTTTGCCCCCGGCCGAAGCCACCACCCGCCCGGTGGCTTCCACCACGTCTCCGGTGGAGCACCGGCTCATCTGACGGCCGATCTCCTCGGCTCCCACCACCTGGATATCCCCCAGGCAGCTTCCATCCCATAGGTTTAAAAACACCACGGATTTCATATCCCGCACCGACCGCACCCGGCCCATGAGGGTAACCTCTTTTTCCATATAGGCATCCGGATGCCGTAACAGCGGCATGATCTTCTGCGCCATGTTCTGCCTCCCAAGTTTTTTTCTCATTATAGCATACCGGCGGGTGGTTGTCCCTCCTCTTGAACCCATGGAGTGGGATATGGGCGGGGGACTCTGCATAAGCTATTCCGATAGGAGTTGATTTCCATGACCCCCGCATACGCCCTTCCGGTTTTGATGATCTCCTGCCCCGGCGTCAACTGTCTCATCACCCTGGGCAGCACCCTCATCGGGGAAACCGACGATTCCCCTGCCGTCCCCATCGCGCCCAACGGCCCCTGCTACCTTACGATAACCCCTCTTGTACAGCCTCAGGAAGGGGTGCTGCTGCCCCGGGCCATCCGCCTCTGGCTGGAGGATGGGGCCCTCACAGGGCCTCTGCCCCAAGGGGTGGAAGCATACTGCGCTCCCTCCGGCCTGATTGAGCTGTCGGTAACGCTGCCCCTTCTGCCCCCTGCCCCGGAGCCCTCGGTGCCCTACGGCCTCAGCCGGGTGGAGCTGCGGGGAGAGCGCGGCACCTATGTCGCCACCCTATACCGGGAAAACGGCCTTCGGGTGGCGGTAGAGGATCCCAAAAGCGATGTGATGATCGCCCTCCACGCGCCCCGGGATCTCACCGATGGAAGGCTCATGGCCCATCCCTTCTCCTGCACCCACGACGACCTGATCCTTACCGGCCAAGGCCCCTATGGGCATCGGTTTTTGGTGTTCTCCGCCCGGGAGGACTACGCTCCCATTGTGGACGACTACGCCCAGGGGGAATTCCGGCAGGGGGTTCTCTACACCCTTGAGAGCCTGGGGGATCTGTCCGGCCATCAGTATCAGCGAATCTATCGCATGGAAAACGGCAAGCTCCAGGAATCCGGTTCCTATGGGTATTTCTCCAGTCAGCGACGGCAGCTAAATGGCCCTCAGCTTTGCATCGGCCTATGCCAAAGCGTTAAACTGGGCCTGGTGGAGGAGGCCATGGGCCTTCTAACCCCCTCCTTACGGGAGCAGATCGACGGTTCTGGCCTGGCCGGTTTCATCGGCGATTTTCACGATATCCGCCCCCTGTACCGGGAAAACGGAAGCCGGGTGGCCCTTACCCTATCCTACCCCAAGGAGGAGAATTGCTATACCCTCAATACCCTGGTCTTTACATTAAAGAACGGCCTGGTGGACAACATACAGGAGGAGGACCCCGATGAGTTTTGACGTCTGCTCTCTTGCGCGGGCGCCCTCCGTCTGCTACAATAGGCGTCAATCTTCTAAAAGAAAGGATTATCCATGCCATACTTCTTCTGGGATTCCACCCTGTTGATTCTGATCCCCGGGATTTTGTTGGCGCTTTTCGCCCAATCCTATGTTTCCTCCACCTATCGCAAATATAGCGCTGTGGCCACCCATGGCGGCCTCCCTGCCCATACCGTGGCTCGCCGGATTTTGGACGACGCCGGCCTCCATGGGGTACAAGTGGAGCCCACCGCCGGCCATCTGACCGACCACTATGATCCCCGCGCCAGGGTTCTACGCCTATCGGAGGGGGTTTACGGCTCCAGCTCCATCTCCGCCCTGGGCATCGCCGCCCATGAGGCGGGACATGCCATCCAGCACGGCAAGGGTTACGCCTTTTTGAAGGTGCGCAACGCCATCTTCCCGGTGGTGCGGATTGCCAGCAGCCTGGCCATCCCCCTGCTGCTGGCCGGCCTTTTGCTGGAGGTGGCGGCTCTATACGACGTAGCCCTCATCCTATACGCCACCGCCATTGTGTTTCAGCTCATCACCCTGCCGGTGGAGTTTAACGCCTCCCGCCGGGCTACCGATATTCTGGCGGCGGAGGGCTATCTGGATTACGGGGAGGTTCAGGGGGCTCAGAAGGTGCTGCGGGCGGCGGCCCTCACCTACATCGCCAGTTTTCTGCTGTCCCTCCTGCAATTTTTGCGCCTACTGGCCATCACCAGCTCCCGCCGGGATTGAATGGACGCATAAAAAAGACCCGGAACATCCGGGTCTTTTTTTGCGTTGTTGTTCGTTCACCGCTCCGGCTCGATAAAGGCGCGCACCCGAAGGGGGACGCCGCAGGCCTCCGCAAGCTTCCGGCATTTTTCAATCTCCGCCTCACCGATGGTATCCACCACCGAAAGGATCACCTCCGGCACATGCTCCTTAGCCGCCTTTGCAAAGGACAATAGGCCAGGGAAGGCTTCCAGCCCAAACCGGCTGTGGCACAGGTCCTCATAGGACTGGGCATCCCCCATGTTGAGGCTGATGGACACGCAGTCGATGAGGCCGGTAAGGTCCGGGGTCACGTCCCGGCCGTAGATGAGGTTGGCCTGGCCGTTGGTGTTGATCCGGGTGTATTTTCCCCTTTCCTTGGCGTAGGCCGCCACCTCCAGAAGCTCCGGGAGGCGCATCATGGGCTCCCCAAAGCCGCAGAACACCACTTCCCGATACCGATCCAGGTGGTCCATCTGGGCGATGACCTCCTGGGCGGTGGGCTCCTTTTTGATCCACAGGTAGTGGCCGCCCACCCCATCAGCGCCGCGGCGGACGCAAAATTCACAGTTGTTGGTACAGCGGTTGGTCAGATTGATATAGAGATTTCCCTCATAGGGATACGCGTAAACATCGCTGCGTTCCATATTACTTCACCATCTTCCCGTATAGTCTCTGGGTATTTTCCTCCGTCAGCCGCTCCAGCGCCTCCCGGTTCTGATTTCGCAGCTCACAGAGCCGGCCCAGGGTATGGGCCACAAAGGCGGGCTGGTTCCGCTTTCCCCGCATGGGGACAGGGGCCAGGTAGGGGCTATCGGTCTCGATCAGGATCCGGTCATCCGGCACCATTTTAGCCACATCCAGGAGCTTGTTGGCATTTTTGAACGTGACTGGACCCGCGAAAGAGATGTAGTACCCTAAGTCCAAACAGGCCTTTGCGGTCTCTACACTGCCGGAAAAGCAGTGCAGCACCCCGATGACCTCTCCCCGGTACCGGGCTAGGCCCTCCAGCACATGCTGGGTAGCCTCCCTGCTATGGATGCAGACGGGAGCGGAGAGAGCCTTTGCCAGGGAAAGCTGTTCATCGAATACCCGGAGCTGAACCGCTCGTGGGGAGAAATCATAGTGGTAATCCAACCCGATTTCCCCGATACCCAGGCATTTTTCGTCCCGGTACAGCTCTCCTAGGCGGCCAAGATAATTCTCCGGCACGCCGGCAGCCTCATGGGGATGCACCCCTGCCAGAAAGTAGATCATGGGGTGGGCCCGGCTCAAGTCCCGGGCCTGAACGCTATCCGCAAGATTGGTTCCTGCCTCGATGACAGCGGATACTCCCGCCCCGCCCAGGCCGGCAATGAGTTCCTCCCGGTCCGAATCAAAGCGCTCCTCCAAAAGGTGGCAGTGGGAGTCGATCATCGCACCGTCACGCCGCTTTCCATCTCTCCCAGGGTGGTGATGACGGACAGGTTTTCATCGGCGTCGTCGGCAGCGGACAGGATCATCCCCTGGCTGAGGATGCCCCGAATCTTCACTGGCTTTAGGTTGGCCACGATGACCACGTTCTTGCCAACAAGGGCGCTGGGATCGGGATAGAACTTCCGGATGCCCGACACGATGGTGCGCTCCTGGCCCCCTACGTCCAGCTTGAACTGCAGGAGACGGTCCGCCTTCTCCACCGGCTGGCATTCCAGCACCCGCGCTACCCGAAGCTCCATCTGGGCAAAGGTATCATAGTCGATCTCAGCGGGGGGAGCGGCTTCTTCCTTGGCCTTCTGGGGTTTGGCAGCCTTTTTCTTGGGCTCCTCCTGGGGAGCGGCGGACAGCTCCAGCTCCTTTTTGATATCGATCCGGGGGAACAGGGCGTCCCCTTTCTCCACTCGAGCGCCTACCGGCATCCGGCCGAAGGAAGCGGACTCGTAGGTTTGAAGCTCCTCCGGCGCCCCGATCTGGGCGAACAGCTTTCCAGCGCTGTCCGGCATAAAGGGCGTGATGAAGATGCCAATGAGCCGCAGTCCCTCGATGAGGTGGTACAGAACGGAATCCAACCGGGCAGCGTGTTCCGGCCCGCTGAGCTTCCAAGGCATGGTCACGTCGATATATTTATTAAGGGCTCCCACATAGTTCCAGATAATGCCCAAGGCATCCGAGAACCGCAGCTGGTCCATGGCGGCGGTTACCTCCGATGAAAGCCCATTGCCCAGGGCTTCAATATGGGCATCGTGCTCGTCCATGGTGGTATATGCAGGCACCAGCCCCTCCCGGTACTTGGCGGTCATAGCCACCGACCGGGACAGAAGATTGCCCAAATCGTTGGCAAGGTCGCTGTTGATCCGGGTAAGAAGGGCCTCCTGGCTGTAGTTGCCGTCGCTGCCAAAGGCCACCTCCCGCATGAGGAAATACCGGACCGCGTCCACGCCATACCGGCTGCACAGCTCCACCGGGTCCACTACGTTCCCCTTGCTCTTGCTCATCTTCCCGCCGTCGATGACCAGCCAGCCATGGCCAAACACCTGCTTGGGCAGGGGAAGATCCAGGGCCATGAGCATGATGGGCCAGATGATGGTATGGAACCGCACGATCTCCTTGCCCACCAGGTGGATATCTGCGGGCCAGTATTTTTGAAATTTGCTGTCGTCTTCGCTTAAATATCCCAGGGCGGAGATATAGTTGCTCAGGGCGTCGATCCACACATAAACGGTGCAGTCTTCGTCAAAGGTGACGGGGATGCCCCATTTGACGCTGGACCGGGCCACGCACAGGTCCTCCAGGCCGGGGAGCAGGAAATTATTGAGCATCTCGTTCTTCCGGGACGCCGGCTGGATGAATTCCTCGTGGTCGTTGATATACTGGATCAGGCGGTCGGCATACTTGCTAAGCCGCAAAAAGTAGCTGCTCTCCCGCGTCCTTTCCACAGGCCGTCCGCAGTCGGGACATTTGCCGTCCACCAGCTGCCGCTCCAGCCAGAAGGATTCGCAAGGGGAGCAGTACCAGCCCTCGTATTCCCCCTTATAGATGTCCCCCTGGTCATACAGCCGCTGAAAGATCTGCTGGACCACCCGGGCATGGCGCTCATCGGTGGTACGGATGAAATCATCGTTGCTGATGTTCATCAGCTTCCACAGGTCCAGGATGCCGGAAACGATGTCATCCACAAACTCCTTGGGGGTCTTTCCGGCGATTTTAGCCCGGCGCTCGATCTTCTGGCCGTGCTCGTCGGTACCCGTCAAAAACATCACGTCATAGCCCTGGAGCCGTTTGAACCGCGCCATGGAATCCGCCGCTACGGTGCAGTAGGCATGTCCGATATGCAGCTTGTCACTGGGATAATAGATGGGCGTAGTAATGTAGAATGGTCCCTTGTTCATGGCGTCCTCCTAAGCTTAGATGTTTTTCTATTGTAACACGATGCGGCCATCCCGAAACACGGGGACCACATCGGTGATATCCTGGGTCAAGCAATAATCCAGATCCTGGGCCAGGCCTAAAGACATCAGCCGCTCAAAATGAGCGGAACCCTGCAGCGCCTTGGGAACGCCCTTTTTGGCCCGGTTGTAAAGATCCTCCGCCACCCGGCCCAGGTCGTCCAGCTCCAGGGGCACCTTCCGCTGGCGGATCAGATGGATGAAGCAGCCGGCGGTGAGGATATCATCGGTGGAAAACTTGCCATGGGTTCCGGAGCAGAGGATGGTGAAGTCCTCTCCCAGGCGGACCAGCTCCTCCACCAGAGCGGTAGCGTTGATCAAGGCCCCGATATACAGCCGCTTGGCGTCGGCGGCGCGGGCGATGGTGGCGGTGCCGTTGGTGGTGGAAAGAATCAGGGTTTTATCTGCAATGGCCTCGGGAACGTACTCCAGCGGAGAGTTTCCGAAATCGAACCCCGGCAGCTTCTTGGCGTTGCGCTCCCCACCCAATACCGCGTTATTCAGCTGCATGTTGGCAGCCAGCTCCATGGCCTTTTCCACATCCTCCACCGGGATGATCTGGGCGCAGCCATTGTGCAGCGCGGTGATGATGGTGGTAGCGGCCCTCAGGGTATCCACCGCCACCACTACCTTGCCGTCCATATCCTTTTTGGACACATGGGTATTGGAAGCATATACTTCAATCTTCATAAAAACCATCCAATCGTTACAAATAGAATGCCCGTCCAGAGCTGGGGCAGTTCCGGCTGCCGATGCCGAGCCCGGACCGAGACGCGTCCCTAAAATGGGATACCCGTTATTATAGCACATCTTTTCACAATTGGGAGAACGGTTCGCGTTCCAATTTATATTTTTCACCGCGCCAAAAAGCTGGCGCAGACCATCCCCACGATGGTATGCAGCATACAGGCGGGAATGGTATGGCCCCAGTCCTTGATGCCGATGCTGCCGTAATAGATGGACGCGGTATAGAACACCGCTTCGCTGCATCCCAGAATGATACAGGACGTCCGTCCAATGAAGCTGTCGGGGCCATAGGCTATGAGGGTATCGGCCAGTACCGCCATGGCGCCGCCGCCGGAAAAGGGCCGGATCACCGCGACAGGAAGGGCCTCCGGGGGCAGCCCAAAGACCTTTGCCACCGGGGCCAGCACCCGCACCAGGAGGTCGAAAAAGCCGCTGGCCCGCAGCATGGATACCGCGATGAGCATGGCGCAGAGATAGGGAAGGATCCGGATGCAGGTGGAGAGCCCCTCCTTGGCTCCAGCGGTAAAGGCCTCCAGGCAATCCACCTTTTTTACGGCGCCATACAGCACGATGCCGCCGATGAATACCGCCATAAAATAGGGGGTGATATCCATCTAGCGCATCCTCCTTCCCATGAGGATGGCGGTTGCAATTCCCACCACCGTCATGATGCAGCTATCCAGGATGATGGGGAGCGTCACCGAAAAAGGGTCGGTGCTGCCACAGGCGGTGCGCAAAGCGATGATGGAGGTGGGAATCAAAAGCAGGCTGCTGGTGTTGAGCACCAGAAACATGATCATATCATAGGTGGCGGATTTGGCATTTTGGATTTTCTTCATTCGTTCCATGGCCTTGAGTCCAAACGGAGTGGCGGCGCTGCCCATGCCCAGGGTATTGGCGGCGATATTCATGCAGATGGCGCCCATGGCCTCCTTGTCCCGCCGTACCCCCGGGAACAGCGGGCCCAGTATCTTGCCCAATCCCCTCGCCATTTTATCGTTGAGCCCCGATTGATGGCCAATCTCCAACAGGCCCATCCACAGCATATACGCCCCCGCCATGGTCACCGTCAACTCCACCGCCTGGGCCGCACCATCCATAGCAGCGGTGGGCAGCTCCCCCAAGGTGCCCCAGCACAGTCCGAACAATGCGGACAAAACAACAAGATTCGTCCATATATTCTTTGTCATATGGCCCACCTCCAAAAATATACATATATTTTGTACAAAAAAACAAAAATATGGTTGTACTCTTAGTTAATTTCTGGTAAAATTCAGTCATTAATTACGATACTTTACTCGTAACTGATAAAATAAAGGACAAGGGGTAATCAAAATGAAGTCGACCGGTATTGTTAGAAAAGTGGATTCCCTGGGCCGCGTGGTGCTCCCTATCGAGCTGCGCCGCACCATGGGAATGGACGTAAAGGATCCCGTAGAAATCTTTGTTCAGGGGGATCGCATTGTGTTGCGGAAATACCAGCCTGCCTGCATTTTCTGCGGTAGTGAGAAGGATCTTGTGGAACATGGCGATTACAACGTCTGCCGTGCCTGCATCGAATCTCTCTCCCAGGAATAAGCATTTATCCACCCCGTGTACCCGGGCAGCGTCCGGGTACACTTTTTCTATTTCGCCCTTTTGCTATGTCTATGAGCCAAAGGCGGCACATATCCATCCACTTTTTTATTACAGCTGGAAGCAAGAAATCCAAGCACCTGTCTGGCTACATTTTTATGATCTAGTTTTTGAAGCTACGTTGGAATCACTTTCCAGAAAATCTCTTTTATTAGAAATTATTCTGAATTTCTCACCTGGTTTTCACATAAATCACACGAATTCCTACAATCTTTTTTGATTTTTCTTTTGTTTTATACAAAAATTGGAATTTATTTCATGGCCGTGTAGATTGGCTGATTGACCCATTCCCATAGTTTTTTTACCGGTTTCCCATTCTCTGTCGGCGGTTTGATTTTCCTTGTCCGCCATGCTATGCTGGCGTCAACAATAGGAGGTGGCCCTATGGCAAGGATTTTAGTGGTGGTGGACTATCAAAAGGATTTTGTGGATGGCGCTCTGGGCTATCATGGCGCAGAATCGCTGCTCCCCGGTATCCGGGATCAAGTGGAAGCCTTTTTGGCGGCGGGTGATCCCGTCTATTTTACCCTGGACACCCATGGGGAGGACTATCTGCAAACCCAGGAGGGAAAAGGACTGCCGGTGCCCCACTGCATTGCTGGCACCCCCGGATGGCAGCTCTATGGAGATCTGGCCCAATACCATGGCGATACCCGGGTAACCCTGGTGGAAAAGCCCACCTTTGGATCGGTGGAGCTGGCCCGGCTTGTCCAGGAACGCCAGGGGGAGGGCCCTCATGCGTTTCATCTTATGGGGCTGGTCACCAATATCTGCGTCATCAGCAACGCCGCCCTCCTAAAGGCCCATTTCCCGGAATCGGATTTTATCATCCATGGAAGCCTCTGCGGCGGCGGGGACCGTACCCTTCACAAAAGCGCCCTCTCCGTTATGGAAAGCCTCCTGATGCAGGTGCTACCCTAATCCTCCGCCTTCTCCTCCTCCGTCTTTGGCTTATGAGGCGGATGGGGCCGAGGCTGGCAGGGGTCGGGATACCGGCATAGGAACAGCAGGTTGGAGCCTAGATTGATAAAAAAATCCCCCAGGAAGTGGGCTTCATCCGGGGTACAGCACTCCATGATGTGGCGCGCCAGGATACTGGTGGTCACCAGCAGGTCCCCGGCGTCCTGTCGATCCCGTCTCATCTCATCACCACTTTCCGTCCCTCTATCCTATGACGGCAAAGGGCGCTTTGCCCGTGGTGAGCGGATAAAAAACAGGGCATCGGAATTCCGATGCCCTGTTTTTTCGCGATTAAATACGCCAATGTGCTAAAAATTCCCTTAGGTGGGGATCCTCCGGCGCGTCCAGCAGTTGGCGAATGGGACCCTCCGCTACGATCTCCCCTCGATGGAGAAAGATCATCCGCCGGCATAGGCGCGCCGCCTGGGCCAGGGAATGGGTGGCCATGAGCACGGTGCAGCCCGTCTCCCGCTGATACTCCAACAGCGCCGCCTCCACCAGATCGTTCCCCGCGATGTCGGTGGCGGAGGTGGGCTCATCCAAAAGAAGCAGTTTCCGGGGTCGGACGATCATCCGGGCAAAGGCCATCCGCTGGGTCTCGCCTCCCGAAAGCCGGCTGCCGTTTTCCCTTGCCATGTTCTCCATGCCTACCCGGCCAAGAGCGGCCAGCGCCGCCTCCTCCGGGCGCGGGTAGGAGGATGATAGGGCCATGGTCACATTTTTCAACACGCTCCTCTGGAACCCGTAGGGACGCTGAGGCAGATAGCCCACCTGACCGGACTCCTCCGGCAAACGCATCCGGCCGGCATCGGGGACAAGCACCCCGGCCAGAATGCGCAGCAGAGTGGATTTCCCAGAACCATTTGCCCCCAATAGGGCATAGGTTTGCCCCTCCAGCAAGGTTAGCGCCGGTATGTTTAGCACCCGGCGGCCTTGATAGGTTTTGCTCAGGGATACCAGTTCCATCATGGCCGCTCCTCCTGCAGTTTGCCGGCAAGGGCGTTGATCACAAAGGCGATGAGGAGCAGGAGAATGCCCAGGGCCACTGCCAAGCCAAAGTTGCCCTTATTGGTCTCCAGCATGATGGTGGTGGTCATCACCCGGGTCTTGTACTGGACGTTGCCTCCCACCAACTGGACGGCTCCTACCTCGGAGATGGCCCTTCCGAATCCGGTTAGCACCACGGACACCAGCTGGGGCCGGCATTCCCGCAGGATCAGCCATAGGGTTCTGGACCGGGAAAGGCCGATGCCCGCCGCAGTCTCCATCACTGCCGGAGCTTTTGCCGATACCATGGAGGAGGTGAGCCCCGTGACGATGGGGGTAATAAGCACCACCTGGGCGATGACCATGGCGGGCACCGAAAACAGCAGCCGCAGGCTGCCCAGAGGGCCGCTCCGGGAAAGGAGCAAAAACACGATCAATCCCGCCACCACCGGAGGCAGGCCCATCAGGGTGTGGATTATCTTTAGAATCAGCTTGCGGCCCCTGAACTTCCCGGTGCCCAGCAACACCCCCAGGGGCACGCCGATACACACCGCAATGGCGGTGCTGGACAGGGACATCTTAAGGGTAACCCATAGAATTTGCCGAAGCTCCCAATCGGCTCCAAACAATAGTCCCAGGGCCTCCGCGAATACTTCCATCGGTGCGTTCCTCTCCTCTTCCAAGGGACCGGAAAACGCCGGCCTGATGACCCGCGCTCCTATAAAGAAAAGGGGCAGGCGGGTTTCCCCTCCTGCTCCCCTCTTGCTCAGCCGTTATTTTTCCAGCACATAGAACAGGGCCTCGCCGTACTCTTCCTTGCCGTACTCGGCGATGAGGTCCAGGGCTTCCTGGGAGGTGATCCACTGGATGAAGGCGTTAGCGCCATCGGTGTTGGTGTCAGGATGCTTCTCCGCATTCACGGCGATGACGGAATAGGTATTCTTCATCTCATCGGACTTCTCCAGAAGCAGTTCCAGATCCAGGTTCTCCTTCATGGACAGATAGGTGCCTTTATCGGTAAGGATATAGGCGCCCCGCTCATTGGCCTGGTTCAGGCAAGCGCCCATGCCAGCGCCGGCGGAGATGTAGAAATCCTGTCCATCGGGTTCGATCTCGGCAGCCTGCCAGATCTTTTTCTCTGCGTTGTGGGTGCCGGAGTTGTCTCCACGGGACACAAACTGGGCGCCCTCGGTGTTGGCGATGGCCTTAAAGGCATCGGTGGCGGTGGCACAATCCTTTACTTTGGCGGGATCATCGGCCGGCCCTACGATGACAAAGTAGTTGTACATGAAGGGAATCCGCTCTACGCCAAAACCGCTGTTGACAAACTCTTCCTCAGCGGACTTGGAGTGCACCAGGAGGCAGTCGGCGTCGCCGCTCTCGCCCAGCTTGATGGCCGCGCCGGTGCCATTGCTGGTGATCTCCAGCTTGTAGCCGGTCTTGGCCTCAAAGGTGGGCTGGAGGTAGGGCAGCAACCCGGAATCGTTCACCGAGGTGGTGGTGGACAGGCGGATAGTGGGGTTCTCGGGAGTGGGGACAGCGCTCTGTTCGGGTTCTGTAGCGGTTCCGCCGCAGCCAACCAGAGCCAGACCCATCACCACGAGAACTGCCAGCAGCAGGGACAGTCTCTTTTTCATGGGAATCGTTCTCCTTTCCAATTCGGGAGGCATGTCCGTTTCCAGATATGCCCTAGCGTCCCTAATCCACGGAGGAATCTCCAAGGGCTTAGGGATCGGAGCCCGTATGCTATGGGAATTATACCCTAAAGCGGTGCAAAATTCTAGTTGCCCAGTCAAATAACCGGGAAAAACATCTTGAAAAAACCATGATATTTTGTTAAATTCCTTTTTTCTCCGTAGATTCCTTCTGTCAAAGCTGGACAAACCATGTCCCGGGGTATATTATTACAATATTGTAATAATCGGAGGTGCTCCATGAACCCCAGTCGTTCTCCCTATCGCCAGCTGCTTTGGATCCTCCCTCTAACGGTGGCGGGAGCCGTCATAGCACTGCTCCTCTATGTAATCCTCACCCCCGGCCTCTCCTTGGATTATGAGGGCACCCTGCTAATGGGGGGCACCGTTCTGCTTGCGATTCTCATCGCCGGTACATTCTTCATCCGAACCCGGGAAACGGGATTGCAAAAGCAGCGGGCGGGAGCCCTCCTGATGGGCGGCCTGTTGATGGGATACGCCCTGGTTCTGCTGATCTTCCTATTCTTTGGCGGAGTGCGGCGATACGGTGGAAACGGGGGTTGGGCCACGCCTCTGGCGCTGCGGGCCAACTTTATCCCCTTCCACACCATCGGGTCCTATCTATCGGCCTGGGCCAACGATACCATCAACCAAAACATCGTAGTGGAAAACCTTCTGGGAAATCTTTTTCTCTTTGCACCGGTAGGCGCCGCCCTTCCCTGCCTATTTCACCGTCAACGCAGATTTTGGATCTTCCTTTTTACTATGTTGGCAATACTTCTTCTGGTGGAAGGCGTACAGCTCTTTACCGGCACCGGCAGCTGTGATGTGGACGACGTAATTTTAAATCTGGCCGGCGCCCTTCTGGCATACGGGATGGTAGCGATTCCCCCCGTGAAGCGGTTGCTTCAAAAATGCTATCTAGCGCAGCCATGATCCCCTTAACCAAAGCCCAGGCCCGCCGGTTTCTTCTTCTCAAACAGGGGCTTCTAGGTGCCCGTCGGTTTGAGGGCAAACAAGGGGTGCTCGACTACATCGCCCAAGCGGGATGCATCCAGTTCGATCCCGTGGACATCTGCGGAAAAAGCCCCGAGATCGCGCTCCAGGCGCGGGTCAAGGGCTTCCGCAAATCCATGCTGTATACCCTATTATACCGGGATCGGGCGCTTGTGGATCATTTTGATAAGATGATGGCCATCTTTCCAACGGCTGATTGGCCTTACTTCCACGGCGTGCGCGCCCAGTATCAGAGCCGGATAAGAAGCCATCAGGCGGTGGAAACCGTAGCCCAGGAGATCCTGGACGCCGTGGGGCGCATGGGATATGCCTGTTCCCGGGATCTGAACTATCCTCAGAAGGTGGACTGGTACTGGAGCAATACCAATCTGGCCCGGGCCGCTCTGGAAGCCCTATACTTCCGTGGGGATTTGGTAATCCACCACAAGGAAGGAACCGTCAAATACTATGCCCGGGCCCAGGACTGCCTGCCCCTAGAATTGCTCTCGGATCAAGATCCCTTTCCCTCTCCCCTGGACGGCCTCTGCTGGCGGGTGGCCCGGCGTGTCGGCGGCGTAGGGTTGCTCTGGAACCGGGCCTCCGACGCCTGGCTGGACGTGCGGAAGCTTTCCGCCAAAGACCGAAATGCCGCCTTCTACCGGCTCACAACGGAAGGCCATCTCCTTCCGGTGGCGGTGGAGGGGCTGTCGGAACCCCTCTACTGTCTCCGCTCCGACCGGGCACTCTTGGAAAGCGCCTGTAGCAATATCCGGTTTCGAGCGCGAACAGAGCTTCTGGCTCCCCTGGATAATCTGTTATGGGATCGAAAACTTATCCAAGCTCTCTTTGACTTTTCCTACAAGTGGGAGGTATATACGCCCGCCAAGGACCGGCAGTATGGCCATTATGTGCTGCCCATTCTGCAGGGGGAACGGTTCATCGGCAGAGCGGAGCCCGTCTGCGACCGTAAGGCTGGAATCCTCCGTATCCAGGGCCTGTGGCTGGAGCCGGAGGTCAAGATGACAAAGGCCCTAAAGGGCCAGCTGCTTCGATGCTTTACCCGGTTCGCTAAGTTGAATGGATGCCAAGCCGTGGAGTGGGAACGACCCTAGCGGCTTTCCTTTCGCGCCATCCCTCCGCCCATGAAGCACAAGCGGGGCGGCGCAACATCGGCTTTGCGGAAAAACGGATAAAAAAACACCAGGCGTCAACTGACGTCCGGTGTTTTTATCGTTCAAAATTATTCCACGGTGACGGATTTTGCCAGATTCCGGGGTTTATCGGGATCCAGGCCACGCTGAACCGAGCAATAATAGGCGAACAGCTGCGCCGCCACCACGCTGACCATTCCCGCCAGAGCGCCGTGGGTCCGGGGAATACAGATGGCTTCATCCACCTGATCCAGAATGGCGGAGCAGTCCTTATAGGTCACCGCCAGCACATGAGCGCCCCGGGCCTTTACCTCCCGGATGGCGGAGACCATCTTTTCCAGAAGAACATCCTGGGTGCATACGGCGATGACCAGGGTTCCCTCCTCGATCATGGCGATGGTGCCGTGCTTCAATTCTCCCGCCGCCATGGCCTCGCTGTGGATATAGCTGATTTCCTTTAGCTTTAGGGAGCTCTCCATGGTGGCCGGATAATCCAATCCACGGCCGATGAAGAACACGTCCCGGTGGTGGAAATGCCGGCCCGCCGCGCGCTGGACGGCCCCTTGATCCTGCAAAACCTCCTGTATGCGGGCGGGAACCTCCGTAAGTGCTGTGAGAATCTCCCGATAGGCGGCCTCCTCCACGGTGCCCCGAACCCGGCCCAGCTCCAGAGCCAGAAGCACCAGAGCGGCTAGTTGGGTGGTGTAAGCCTTGGTGGAGGCCACGGCGATCTCCGGCCCCGCCCAGGTATAGAGGACGGAATCGGCTTCCCGGGCCACCGTGGAACCCACCACGTTGGTGATGGCCAGCACCCGGGCGCCGCCTTCCTTCATGGTGCGAAGGGCGGCGATGGTATCCGCCGTCTCCCCTGATTGGCTGATGACAATACACAGGTCATCCCCATGGATGATGGGGCGGCGATAGCGGTACTCGCTGCCGATGTCCACCTCCACCGGAATTCGGGCCAGATCCTCCATAATATATTTGCCCACCAAGCCCGCATGATAGGCGGTGCCGCAGGCACAGATCACCACGCGCCGAGCGGCGGAAAGGGCTTCCTCCGTGATCTCCGAAAGGGCGATACGCCCATCCCTTACCCGAGGGGACACCGTCTCCCGGATGGCCTGGGGCTGCTCCATCATCTCCTTGAGCATGAAATGGGCATAACCGCCCTTTTCAGCGGCAGATACATCCCAATCCACATGGAAGGGCTGGAGCTCCACCGGGTCCAGATTGGCATCCACCACATGGACCCTCTCCCTGGTCACCACCGCCACATCGCCATCCTCCAGGAGGATCACCTCCCGGGTGTGGGTGAGCAGGGCGGGGATATCGCTGGCGATGAAGTTCTCCCCCTCCCCCAAACCGATAACCAGGGGGCTGTCCTTTCGTGCGCAGACGATCCGATCCGGCTCCCGCACCGACATCACCGCCAGAGCATAAGAGCCCCGAAGCCTGATCATGGCCAGGTGCAGCGCCCGCACCAGGTCTCCTTGGTCGTAGTGGCTCACCAGATGGGCCACCACTTCGGTATCGGTATCGCTGGCAAAGCGGTAGCCGCGATCCATCAGCCAGCGTTTGATCTCCAGGTAGTTTTCAATGATGCCGTTGTGCACAAGCGCGATGTCCCCCGCCATACTGGTGTGGGGATGGGAGTTTACGTCCGAGGGTTCCCCATGGGTGGCCCAACGGGTATGGCCGATTCCCATGGTTCCCTGCAAAGGATGCTCCCGCAGCTTTTCCTCCAGCCGGTCTACCCGGCCCTTGGTCTTTACCACCGAGACGGTTTCCCCGTCCATGACCGCAATCCCGGCGCTGTCATAGCCTCGGTACTCCAAGGCATGAAGGCCGTCCAACAACAAAGCCGCCGCGGGCCGTTTGCCCACGCAGCCAATGATTCCACACATCTTTGGATTTCTCCTCACAACTGAATTTACGCCACGATCCCGCTTTGTTGGTGGATTGCTCCACGGTTTTGTGGGGATTCAGCCGGCGCAGAGCTCTTGGGGCATCCGCCGAATCTTTCGATTACCCCAAACCTCGTCAACTGGTTTCCCAGCCCTGGCGCTAATGTTTCCCGTACGTCTCGTTTTTCCGCCCCTCCCAGGCGTTTGGATTATACGGACCGTTTTCACGTGATGGCGATCATACCATATTATGTGGGGAAATGCAATGTTGTTTTGTTCTTTTTCTCGTTATTTTACAAAAAAATCCCGTTGGATTCACTATGTTGTTTTTGTTCCTTCCCCTGGTCTTTCCCTCCAATTTATGGTATATTATGAAAGCGCACAAATCACATGCAGCTGTTTCTGCGGAGCCTTTACCGGCATCCGAGGCAGTTCTGTTTTTTCATTTTAAATCATTGCGGGGCGGCTTTCTCCGTCCGGCAAAGGAGGTATTTCCATGGTTTACAGAGATTTTGGTACCCTTGACCGGCCGGTTTCCCTCTTGGGTTTCGGCTGCATGCGGCTGCCCACCGAGTCCACCCCCGACGGCGATAAGCGGCCTATTCAGGCCGAGGCCAACCGTTTACTTCGGGCGGCGGTAGACGCTGGGGTCAACTACTTCGATACCGCTTATCCCTACACCGGCGGATTCAATGAAGCCGCCGTAGCGGAGGCCCTCCGCGATGTGCGGCACCAGGTGACCATCGCCACCAAGCTGCCCATCTTTATGGTCAAAGAGGCCGCCGACCTGGACCGCTTCTTGAACGAGCAGTTGGAGCGGCTCCAGACCAATAAAATCGATATCTATCTCATCCACGGCCTGGGCCTCAAGCGGCTGGACCTCTTTTTGGAGCTGGGCGGCCGGGAGTTCCTGGACCGGGCTCTGGCACAGGGGAAGATCGGCATGGCGGGCTTTAGCTGCCACGATGGCTATGATGGATTTCAGAAGACCCTGGACAGCTATGATTGGGGCATGACCCAGGTACAGTTCAACATCATGGATAAGTTCAACCAGGCCAGTGTAAAGGGCATCGAATACGCCGGCAAAAAGAATGTGCCGGTGGTGATCATGGAGGGCCTCCGTGGCGGGGATCTGGCCCGGGCCCCCAAGGCGGTTCAAGACATCTACGATGCCACCGGCAAGGGCTGGACGGCGCCGGAGTGGGGCTTCCGCTTCATCGCCGACTATCCCCAGGTGAAGTGCATCCTCTCCGGCATGAATACCATGGAACAGCTTACGGATAACCTGCGCATCTTCAGTGATCTTGTCCCCAACGCCTTTACCCAGGCGGAGTTTGACGTCTGCGACCGGGTCCGGGAAACCTATGAAACCCTGATCCAGGTGCCCTGTACCGGGTGCAGCTACTGTCAGCCCTGTCCTCAAAACGTCCGCATCCCCTACATCATGACCCAATACAACCGGGTAACCATGTTTGACGCCATGGAGGACAGCAAAAAGCTCTATGACGATACCGTAGCCAGCGGGCGGGGCGCGGACCAGTGTGTGCAATGCGGCCTCTGTGAGCCCAAGTGCCCCCAGAACATCCCCATCATCGAGAAGCTTCAGGAGATTCATCGCTTCTTCAACCGATAGGTTTCAAAATATGTATATCAATGGCGCCCCTTAAGGCGCCATCGGAAAAGGAGTGGTTCTTATGCAATACCGCGAACTGGGTTCTTTGGGCAAGGTTTCCCTTTTGGGAATGGGCATCATGCGCATCCCCGCAGAGCCCACCGCCGAGGGTGGAGAACGGCCCATCCAGGCCATCACCGATGAGTTGGTGAAGACCTGCATCGAGAACGGGGTCAACTACTTTGACACCGCCCGGGTCTATCATGACGGCAACAACGAGCGCTCTCTTGGCATCGCCATCGCCCCTTACCGGGAAAAGGCTCTCATCGCCACCAAGCTGGCCATGGGGTACGTCCACGAATACGCCGATTACATGCGGGAGCTGGACAAAAGCCTGGAGCGGCTCCAGACCGATCACATCGACGTATACCTGATGCACAATCTTGGTCTGAAGCGGCTGGACGCCATGCTGGAGCTGGGCATCACCCGGTTCCTGGACGAAGCGCTGGCCTGCGGCAAGATCCGCATGGCAGGCTTTAGCTGCCACAACGGCTACGAGGGATACAAAAAGACCCTGGACAGCTACGACTGGGGCATGGTTCAGGTACAGTACAACATCCTGGATAAATTCAACCAAGCCACCATCCAGGGCTTGGACGACGCCTATCAAAAGGGCACCTCCGTGGTGATCATGGAAGGACTCCGAGGCGGCGACCTGGCCCGGGTACCCAAGTCGGTTCAGGAGCGGTATGACGCCACCGGTCTTAAGCGCACGCCTCCGGAGTGGGGCTTCCGGTTTGTGGCGGATCATCCCGCCGTTAAGTGCATCCTTTCGGGCATGACCGCAAGGGAGCAGCTGGAGGAGAATCTTAAGATCTTCGACACCCTGCCCCCCGCCGGCTCTATGACCGAAGAGGAAAGCGCCATGTACGACGACATTCGGGCCATCTACGCCGGCCTCATCAACGTGGGCTGCACCGGCTGCCACTACTGCGAGCCCTGTCCTCAGGACGTGTACATCCCCGCGATCTTCAGCCAGTACAACCGGGTCTCCATGTTTGACGCTGAGGAGGCCGCCCGTGAGACCTATCTGGATATTCTCAACAAGCAGGGCCGGGGTGTGGACAAATGCGTGCAGTGCGGCCTGTGCGAGACCAAGTGCCCCCAAGGGGTGCCCATAATGGAGAAGCTGAAGGAGGCCCACGCTTTCTTTACAAAGTAACGGGATTCCGCTAAAATAGAGCGCCGCCCCAAGCGGCGCTCTATTTATTAGGAGGTGCATCATGGCGTTTTCCATTGAAAGCTGGCTACACTCGTTTTCCACAAAGCTGCAAGGGGCCTTTGGCTCCCGGCTACTGTTTCTAGGGCTCCAGGGAAGCTGGCGACGGCAGGAGGCTGGGCCAAACAGCGACATCGACCTGGTGACCGTCCTGGACCGGATCGCCTTAGCGGATCTGGAAACCTATCGGGATTTGGCCGCTTCTATGGAAGGAGCCTATCCCCCCTGCGGATTTCTCTCGGGAGCGGAGGAGCTCCGTGCCTGGCCTAAACAGGACGCCTATCAGCTTTTCCGGGACACCCGGCCCATACTGGGTTCTCTCCACGGGTTGCTGGGGCCCTTCTCCCGGGAGGACATCCGGGAAGCGGTGGCGGTGGGAGCCGCCAACCTATACCACAGTGCCGTTCACGCCTATCTCTATGAGGATGCCCCTACCGCCCAGCTATCCGGCCTATACAAGGGCGCCTATTTCGTCCTGCGGGCCAAGCATGAGCTGGCTACCGGGGAGGCCACCGCCACCAAAGCGGAGCTCTTTTCCCGGCTGACGGGGGAGGACCGGATCATCCTAGGCCGCTCCATGGAGGCCGCCGAAGAGGATCCCGCCCTTTACGGGGAGCTCATCCAGTGGGCGGGACGGCTCATCGTCCAATACGGAGAATAGAAAAAGCCCTGGAACACCAGGGCTTTTTCATTGGAAGCCGTCAACCTTTTTTGGCCCGGCTCTGTTCCTTCATCCGCTGACTGTTGTTGAGGGTGCGCTTGCGGAGCCGCAGGTTTTGGGGGGTCACCTCCAAAAGCTCATCGTCCGCCAGAAATTCCAGGCATTCCTCCAGGCTCATCCGCCGGGGCGGCACCAGCCGCAGGGCCTCGTCGCTGCCCGACGCCCGCATATTGGTCATCTGCTTCTTGCGGCAGACGTTGACGGCGATGTCGTCCTGCTTGGGGGAATATCCCACCACCATGCCCTCGTACACCGGGGTGCCGGGGCCAATGAACAACACGCCCCGGTCCTGGGCCCCAAAGAGGCCGTAGGCCACCGCTTCCCCGGTCTCAAAGGCGATCAGGGAGCCGGTAAACCGCCGGGTCACCTCTCCCCGGAAGGGCTGGTAGCTGTCGAACACCGAGTTCATGATGCCCTCTCCCCGGGTATCCGTCAAAAACTCGCTGCGGTAACCCAGCAGGCCCCGGGAGGGAATTAAATATTCCAGCCGGGTGCGGCTGCCCTGGGGGGTCATTTGGAGCATCTCCCCCTTTCGCTGGGCGATCTTCTGCATGACGGCCCCCACGCTTTCCTCGGGTACGTCGATGACCAGCCGCTCCACCGGCTCAAAGCGCTTGCCGTCCACCTCCCGGTACAGCACCCGGGGGGTGCTGACGGAGAACTCATACCCCTCCCGGCGCATGGTCTCGATGAGGATGGATAGGTGCATCTCACCTCGGCCAGCCACCAGGAAGCTATCGGTGCTGTCCCCGTCCTTGACCCTTAGGGACACATCCTTTAAAAGCTCCCGGTACAGCCGTTCCCGAAGCTGGCGAGAGGTGACAAACTTCCCCTCCCGGCCCGCAAAGGGGCTGTCGTTTACCGAGAAGGTCATCTCGATGGTGGGCTCGCTGATCCTGGCAAAGGGCAGGGCCTCGGGCTGGCTCAGGGAGGTGATGGTCTCCCCGATGGTGATGTCCACCAGGCCGCTGATGCAGACGATATCCCCCATCCGGGCGGATTCCACCGCCGTCCGCTTCAGGCCATCGATCTGGTAGAGGTTGACCACCTTTGCCCGATAGGGGGCGTGCTTTTCATGGTAATCGCAGACCATGACCTCCTGCTGCTGCCGAACGGCGCCCCGCTGGATGCGCCCAATGGCGATGCGCCCCACATAATCGTTATAGTCGATGGAGGACACCAGCATCTGCAGCTCGCCCTCTCCATCCCCCTCGGGGGCGGGGATATATTCCAAAATGGTTTCAAAGAGAGCCCGTAAATCGGCGTCCTGGTGATCGGGGCTGCGGGAAGCGGTACCCGCCCTGCCGGAACAGTAGATGATGGGACTGTCCAGCTGCTCCTCATTGGCGTTGAGGTCCATCAAGAGCTCCAGCACCTCATCTACCACCTCGTGGATCCGGGCGTCCGGCCGGTCGATCTTATTGATGACGATGATGACCCGGTGGTTCATCTCCAGGGCCTTTTGCAGCACAAACCGGGTCTGGGGCATGGGGCCCTCGGCAGCGTCCACCAAGAGGATTACGCCGTTGACCATCCCCAGAGTCCGCTCCACCTCGCCGCTGAAGTCGGCGTGGCCAGGGGTGTCCACGATGTTGATCTTTACGTCTTTATAGTGCACCGAGGTGTTTTTCGCCAGGATGGTAATGCCCCGCTCCCGCTCCAGGTCGTTGTTATCCATGACCCGTTCCTCCACCACCTGGTTCTCCCGGTACACGCCTCCCTGTTTTAGCAGCTCGTCCACCAAGGTGGTCTTGCCATGGTCCACGTGGGCGATAATGGCGATATTCCGTAAATCATTCCGTATCATTGCAATTCTGCTCCTAACCGCGATCCCGATTTTCGTTGTATTGTCTGTGTTTTCACAAATGTTTATTATACAACAAGGATGTTTTTCCCGCAAACCCTCTGAAAACAAAAAAAAGAAGCCTTGACGGCTTCTTTTCGTTTTTTTTATAGAAGGGCCTGGTACAGCGCAAGGTACGCCTCGAACATGCCGTCCTTGCCAAAACGCCGGGATCGGGCAAGGCAAGCCTCCCGGGAAAACCTTTGTTCTTGGATCCCTCGAGCCAGTGCCTCCACATCTCCCCTATTCACCGTGAGGCCGCAGGTCTCGTCCAAGGCCTCGGGACTTCCCCCCGTGGCGTAGGTGATCACCGGGGTGCTGCAGGCCAGGGCTTCCAGGTTGGTGGTGGGAAAGTTATCCTCCCAAGTGGGATTTACGAACACCTGGGCCAGGGAGTAGAGCTGAGCCAGCTCCTCCGTGCTATCCGTCCGGGGAATCCCCTTGATCTTTGCAGGAAGCCCCTCCATCTGCTGAGGACTGAGCCCCACCAAAGCCACGGTGTACTCCTCAGGCAGCAGTTCTGCCAGTTGGCAGAAATCCCGGAGCCCCTTACGGTCTTCCCAAACGTTGGCCACCCCCAGGACGATAGGGCCGTCCCCCAGGCCGTACTTCTCCCGGGCGGTCCCTTCCCTGGGCCGGAAGGTCTCAAGGTCGATGCCGTTGGGGATCACCCTTAGGGGATATTCCCCCAGAAAGGACTCCCGCGCCAGACTCCCCAAAAAGCGGGAAGGGGTCACCACCGTCATCCGGGGCAGACCGGTAAACAGAGCTCTCTTTTTCCGGTAATTGGATTTGGAGTTGTCCAGCAACAGGCTAGCGGGGTATTCCCCCTTTTGGGGGCAGGAAAAACACCCCTCCCGCCAGCGCCCGCAGCCAACGTAATCGAAATAGGCGCAGTGGCCGGTAAAGGGCCAGCAGTCATGGAGGGTCCAGACCACCGGTTTCCCGGTCTTCCGAAGGTAATCAAACAGCAGCCCCACATGGAGGTAGTAGCCATGAAGGTTATGCAGATGGATCAGATCCGGGTCATAGGCCTCCGCCCAGAGGAGAAAATCCTTGGTGGCTCCCCGGGATCCAAATCCCGTCCGGTCTAGAAGCCGAGCGTATGCCCCATGGGCTTTCACGTCCAGATCGGTGCCGATGCGGATATGCTCCACCTCCCCCATGGGCTCCTTCCGCCCATAGGCCACGATGGATTGGTGCCCCTCTCGCTCCAGCACCCGGCTCAGATCCGCGGCGATGCGTCCGGTGCTGCCCACGCCGCAGACGGAGTTGATCATCAATACCTTCATGCTAGTTTCCCCATACCACCCGGTTTACGATCTTTACATAGCTCTGAATCAGCTTGACCACCTTTGTCGAAACGTTGGTATCCCGGTAATCGGGGGCCAGGATGCCAGTTTCCCCGTTCCTGGCCATGGCCACCGCCAGCTCCACCGCCTGATTGACCTCCTCCCCCGTAATGCCGCCCAGCACCACGGTGCCCTTATCCAACACCTCGGGGCGCTCGGTGCTGGTGCGAAGCAAAACCCCCACAAAGCCCAATAGAGCGCTCTCCTCCGACAGGGTGCCGCTATCCGAAAGCACGCAGAAGCTGTTCATCTGGAGCTTGTTGTAGTCCAGGAACCCGAAGGGGGGCAGGCTCTGCACCAGAGGGTGGAATCGGAACCCTTGGCTCTCAATGCGTTTACGGCTCCGGGGATGGGTGGAATAGATCACCGGCATCTGATACGTCTCTGCCATGTGGTTGATAGCGGTCATCAGGGAGAAGAAATGTTCCTTCTGGTCGATATTCTCCTCCCGGTGGGCGGATACCAGAATGTACTGCCCAGCCGTAAGGCCCAGCCGCTCCAGCACGTCGCTGGCCTGAATGCGCTCCCGGTTCCGTTCCAGTACCTGGGCCATGGGGGAGCCCGTCACAAAGATACGCTCCTTTGGAATCCCCTCGGACAAAAGGTATCGGCGGCTGTGCTCGGTGTAGGGCAGGTTTACGTCAGAGATGTGATCCACAATCCGCCGATTGATCTCCTCGGGCACGTTCTCGTCAAAGCAGCGGTTGCCCGCCTCCATATGGAAGATGGGAATCTTCAGCCGTTTTGCGGAGATAGCGGATAGGGCGGAGTTGGTATCCCCCAGGATCAAAAGGGCGTCCGGCCGCTCCTCTTGCAGCACCTCGTAGCTCCGGGAAATGATATTTCCCATGGTCTCCCCCAAGCCCTTTCCGGCGCTATTGAGGTAGTGATCCGGCGCCCGAAGGCCTAGCTCCTCAAAAAACACCTGGTTTAGGGTATAATCCCAATTCTGGCCGGTATGGACCAGCACATGGCGGAAATACCGGTCGCAGGCCTTGATCACCTCGGACAGCCGGATGATCTCAGGACGGGTGCCTAGGATGGTCATCACCTTTAGCTTTTCCATGCTAAACCTCCTCGTAGAAGGTGTCGGGATGGAGGGGGTCAAAGCTTTCGCTGGCCCACATCACCGTCACCAGGTCGTCCCGGCCTACGTTGGTGATGGAATGGGTATAGCCGGTGGGGATATCCACCACCATAAGCCGTTCCCCCGACACCCGGTATTCCGTCACATCTTCCTGTCCAACGCGCCGAAAACGGATGAGGCCCTCCCCCTTGACCACCAGGAACTTCTCGTTCTTGGTGTGATGCCAGTGGTTGCCCTTGGTAACGCCAGGCTTTGCCACGTTGACGGACACCTGGCCCCGGTCTGGGGTACGGAGGAACTCGGTAAAGCTGCCCCGTTCATCGGCATGGGTCAGAAGGGGATAGGCGAATCCATCCTCCGGCAGATAGCTGAGATAGGCGGCATACAGCTTAGCAGTAAGGCCGTCCGGATCCAGATGGGGCACCAGCCGGTTTTCCCGGCTTTCGGCAAAAAAGCGGAGGGTGAGCTCCAAATCCGCCACGGTGATGGGATACTCCGGATACACGCCGCAGTACCGATCCCGCTGATGGGGCCGTCCCGCCAGCGCCCGGAGGAATTCCCGGCACAGGTCGTCGATATAGACCAAGGACAGACGGGCGGAGGGGTCATTTACCGTTACCGGAAGCCCTCTGGCGATATTATGGCAGAAGGTGGCCACCACGCTATTGTAGTTAGGACGGCACCATTTGCCAAAGAGGTTGGGCAGACGGTACACATAGACCGGAGCCCCCGACCGCTCCCCATAGGCAAACACCGCTTCCTCGGCGGCCCGCTTACTCCTGCCGTAGGGGTTTTCCCGTTCTGCCTGAATGGAGCTGGACAGCACCACCGGCACCGGCCGCTCCTGGGTCAGAAGCAAATCCAGCAATTCCTGGGTAAAGCCCCGGTTGCCGGTATCGAATTCCTCTGGATCCTGGGGCCGGTTTACCCCCGCCAGGTGAAAGACAAACCCGGCTCGGGACACATACTCCCTAAGCCGGGCCGGGGAATCCGCGACATCGTAGCAAAGGACCTCCCGCCGGGGGGCCTCCTGCATGAGCCACTGCACCAGGTTTTTGCCCACAAAGCCCCTGGCGCCCGTTACCAAAATGGCGTCGTTCATTTTAAGTTCTCCAATACCTCTTGCATATAGTCCAGCCGCAGCAGCAGCTGTTTGGTTCCCTCCACATCCAGGCGGGTTGTGTTGTGGGAGGTATACTCCCAGCCGTACTCCTCCTGAATCTTTCCTTCGGTAAAATATTTGTTGTAGTTCAGATCCCGGTTATCGGCGGGGATCTTGTAGTATTCCCCCAGGTCCACGGCGTGGGCCATCTCCTCTTTGGTCACCAGGGTTTCATAGAGCTTCTCCCCATGGCGGGTACCGATGTAGCTGATGGGATGATCCGGCACCCCCATCACCTCCCGAATGGCTACCGCCAAATCGCCGATGGTGCTGGCCGGGGACTTCTGCACAAAGCGGTCTCCGGGCTGGCCTTTTTCAAAGGCATAGAGCACCAGGTCCACAGCGTCGGAAAGGGACATCAAATACCGGGTCATGTTGGGGTCGGTGATGGTGATGGGCTGCCCCGAGAGAATTTGCTCCACAAACAGGGGGATTACCGAACCCCGGGAAGCCATGACGTTGCCATACCGGGTGCCGCAGATTACCGTGCCGCCGCAGGTTCTGGATTTGGCCACCATGACCTTTTCCATCAGCGCCTTGCTCATACCCATGGCGTTGATGGGGTACACCGCCTTATCGGTGGAAAGGCAGACCACCCGTTTTACCCCGTAGGCGATGGCGGCTGAGAGGACGTTCTCCGTCCCCATAATATTGGTCTTGACCGCCTCCATGGGGAAGAATTCACAGGAGGGTACCTGCTTTAAGGCGGCGGCGTGGAAGATATAATCCACCCCCGGCATCACCTGCTCCACCGAATGGTAGTCCCGCACATCCCCGATGTAGAACTTGACCTTATCGTTGCCCAGGGCCTTGCGCATATCGTCCTGTTTTTTTTCATCCCGGGAAAAGATACGAATCTCCCCGATGTCGCTGGACAAAAACCGGCGCAGGACGGCGTTTCCAAAGGACCCCGTCCCCCCCGTAATCAAAAGGGTTTTATCACGAAACATAAAGAACGCTCCTATATGGCATCATTGGCATCTATAATCATGGTTATTCTACTGCATCCGTGGGGATTTTGCCACCCCAAACCGAGGAAAGAGGCTATTCCTGCATCAATTCTTCCACCTGATTCAGCCAGATGCTGGCATAGGCGTCGCTGGGCATGACCCACTGGCCTCGAGGGGAGAGGCCCACGCCATAAACGCCGGGCCCATCCGGCAGGCAGGACCGCTTGAACTGGGCCGCAAAGAATCGCTTATAGAACAGCTCCATCCAGCGAAGGATGGTGTCTTTTTCATACCGTCCATGGAAGGCCCGCTCAGCCAACCGCAAAATTTTTCTGGGCACACTGCCGTATTTTAAGCAGTGGTACAGAAAGAAATCGTGAAGCTCATAGGGCCCTACCACCTCCTCGGTGATCTGGCCAATCTCCCCGTCGGCGCCCGGTAGAAGCTCGGGGCTCACGGGAGTATCCACGATATCCCGAATGGTCTCAGCCGCTGGGGCGTAGGCCGGCTCCTGGGCCAGCAGAAGCAGCATCTGGCGAATCAAGGTTTTGGGCAGATTGGCGTTGACCCCATACATGGACATGTGATCCCCGTTATAGGTAGCCCAGCCCAGGGCCAGCTCGGATAGGTCCCCGGTGCCCACCACCAGGCCCCCTTCCATGTTGGCCAGATCCATCAGCACCTGGGTGCGCTCCCGGGCTTGGGCGTTCTCATAGGCTGCATCCTGGGTGACCCCGTCATGGCCGATGTCCCGAAGGTGGCCCGCCACCGCTTCCCCCAGGGGAATCTCCCGCAGCTCCACTCCCAGTCCCCGGCACAGGGCCTGCGCATTTTGATAGGTACGATTGCTGGTGCCAAAGCAGGGCATGGTTACCGCCAACACCTCCTGAGAATCCCGGCCCAGCAGTTCCATGGCGCGGACCGCCACCAAAAGGGCCAAGGTGGAGTCCACCCCGCCGGAGATTCCAATGACCGCCCGCCTGGAAAAGGCACGCTCCATACGATGGGCCAGACCCTTTGCCTGGGCCGATAGGATGGTTTGGGCCAACTCTTTTGCCCGATCCTGAGGCAGCAGAAAGGGGGATGGGTTTACGGTCCGGGTGAGCTGGGTTTCGGCTATGCCCAGGGAGAAGGGGATGGCCTCTCCCCGGGAGGAGGAGCTTACACGCTCCAGATCCAATTGAGCCACCGCCAGGCCTGTCTCAAAAACGCCGGTGCGGTTTAAGGATTCCCCGGCCTCCAGCACAGCGCAGCGGCCGTCCATAACGCCGTTGGTGGTGGATTCCCCCTCCCCAGCTCCCGCCCGCAGAAGAGCGGCGCCGCACCGATGGCTGAACCCATTCAGATCCGCCATAGTCCGATCCTCCACCGAAAAAAAGGCGGCGGCGGGATTTAACAGCACCGGGGCTTGGGTTTCAAATACGTCTTCCTCCAGCCCGATGCCAAGCTCCAGTCCGGAAAGTTCCAAACAGGCCAGATGATAGCCCCAGCCCAGGGGAATGGAGCTGCCACCTCGGGAAAAAACGCCGGTCTCAGGCCCGGGAGAAAAAGGGGCCTGTGCCTCCCGCCGGGGACAGAGCCATAGCACCTCTCCTCCCCCGATGGCCGCCGCGCAGTCGTACAGCCGTCCACCTTGGCGGACCGGCAATCCCACTACCGCCAATAGATCCAGGCTCTTGGCGTTGGCAGCCAGTCGCAAAAGGGCATCCCAAGCTGCCGCCAGAAGCGCTTCCTGGCGGTACAGGTCCCCCAGGGTAGCTCCCGTTAGGCACAGCCGGGGCAGGACCATAACCTTAACCCCTTGCTCAGCCCCCCGCCGCAGGGCGGCAAGGGCGGCCCCGCCGTTATAGGCTGGATCCCCCGCCCGGATGGCAAAATTGCCGGCACCCACCGTTATGAATCCGTCTTTCATGGCTGTTTCTCCAATCTTTTCTCATAGCAATAATAGGTCTGATGGGCCGCTGGACGATGGGGGAAGGTCAAAGAGCAGACAAACCGATACCCACACCGCAGAAACAGCGCTTGAGCAAACCGGTTGTCGCTGTTGGTATCCACCCGCATCACGTCCTTGCCCTCCCTTCTGGCGATGGCCTCCGCCCACTCCATGGCTAGGCTGGCTATGCCCTGTCCTTGGTATGCCTGATCCACCGCCAGGGCATGAACCGTTAGAGGCGCGCCTGGATATCCCCAGGCTACCCTGTCATACAACTCCCCTTGGACGGGGTCCAGGATATAGGTTCCCGCCAGGGTTCCGTCCACATAAAATCCATATAGGATCCCCCGTGACAGGGCGTCACGGGCGACCTTAACCGTGGGATACACCCCCGGCTCCCACTGCACGATACCGTTGGCCTTCTGAAAGGCGGCGGCTTGGTCATAGACCATCCCGATTTGCGCCAATTCGTCCGGCGCCGGGGGCCTCACACAAAACTCCATTGGATCGATCCTCCTACGGCCCTATTATAGCCAAAGGAGCCCCATTTGCCCAGAACAAATCAAGGGCCCGTCCGGATCTGTTGCCGGACGGGCCCCAATGCGGCGCCTCTATTGGTTTATGGGCAGGGTGATGGTAAAGACGGTTCCCTCCCCCTCTGTACTGGTTACCTGGATTTCTCCGCCGTAGGAAAGTACGATGTGCTTTACGATGGCCAGTCCCAATCCCGTTCCGCCCATGGCACGGCTACGGCCCTTATCCACCCGGTAGAACCGCTCAAAGATGCGCTCCTGGGCCTCCTGGGGAATGCCAATACCGCTGTCCGCCACCCGGATGACGCATCGATTCCGGTCCCGGCGCGCGGTGACGGACACCGATCCTCCCGGCACATTGTACTTGATGGCGTTGTCGATGAGGTTGGTAAACAGCTGACGTAGGCGGATGGGGTTCATGGGAAGCACCAGCCCAGGTTCCGCCTCCAGAGTAAGGGTTACCCCCTGTTCTTGGAGTTTGCCCCGGAAGATGCGCTCCAGATCCGAGAGGGTCTCTTCCACGTTTGCCGACAGGTTCCGCGGATCGTCCTTGCCGTTCTCAATCTCCGAGAGCTGCAGAAGGTCCTCGATGAGGGCATGAAGCCGTTCCGCCTCGATGTCGATGATCTCATAGAAATTTTCCCGGGTCTCCTGATCCCGCTCGCCGGACTTCAGCAGCTCCACATATCCCCGGATGGAGGTAAGAGGGGTCTTCAGCTCATGGGTTACGTTGGACACAAACTCGCTGCGCATCTGCTCCAGCTTTCTTAGGTGGGTCACATCCCGGATCACCGCCACCGCCCCCATGGGCTTCTCCTCCACCGTAAGGCAGGCGGTATGAACCTCCAGAATCCGCTCGGGAGTGGTGGCCAGGCTGATGGTTCCCTCGGCAGCCTCCTGGTTTTCCGCCGTCTGCCGAAGCAGGGCCGCCAGATGCAAGGCCCCGGTGCTTCCGGAAAGGGGCGCTCCCGCCGTCACATCATCCAGCCCCAGAAGCTCTCCGACCTTATCGTTGAAGATCAGGACGCGGCCGTCCTCATCCACCGCCACCACGCCATCCTGGATGCTCTGCAGCACCCCGCCCAGCTGGGACCGTTTCTCGTTGAGCTTATACAGGGTGGCCACCAGGGAGGAGGCCATATCGTTGAAGGCCGCGCCCAGCACCCCGATCTCGTCCTCGCCGGGGGTAACCCTTATATAGAGGTTCCCGGACTCCATGGCTGTTGCGGCGTAGATCAGCTCATCCACCGGCCGCAGCATCCGCTTGGCCTGCCGGCGGGACAACAGCGCTGCGGCCACCACGCCCGCCACAAGGCCCACCAGGCAGCTCAACAGGATGCTGCCCCGGATGGCGTATACCTTGTCCAGATTCTGGGCGGCACGGAAAATGATTCCGTTTCTTTGGACAGCCACATAGTAGTAGTTCTTTCCGGTGGTAGCGCTCCGCCGGGTGCTGACCCCCACTTTGCCCTCCATAGCGGCGGCCACCTCGGGCCGCTGGCTATGGTCATCCAATGGAGTAAGACCCGCGCTATCCGCCAACACCCTGCCGGTGGCGCCGTCGATCAGGGTAAGACGGATCTCCTTCCCCTCCATGGCGCTCAGCTGCTCGGCGTTCTGCTCCACATAGCGGGCCGGGTCATCGTCGGCCTCATAGGAGGCGGACATCATGGCCAGCACCCCGGTCAACTCGTTTTCCACCGCCCCCTGGTAGATGCCGTCAATCAGGGGGAACACCAGGGCAAAAGCGGCAATCAGCGCGATGATCACCGTGGTGATGGTCCCGCGGAGCATCTTTTTTCTCATTGAGGATCGTCCTCCTCATCGTTGAATTTGTAGCCTACGCCCCGAAGCGTGATGATCCAGCGGGGCTTATCGGGGGTGTCCTCGATCTTCTGACGCAGGTACCGGATGTGGACATCCACCGTCCGGGCGTCGCCGTAATAGTCCAGCCCCCAAACCTGATCCAGCAGCATATCCCGGGTAAAAACCCTTCCCTTGTTTTCCATCAACACCGCCAGAATATCGAATTCCTTCATGGTCAGATTGATGGTTCTGCCGTTCTTTGTGACCCGACGGCGATCCAAATCCATGATAAGGGGGCCGTGGGACAGCACCTTGCCGGCCCCCGCCTTGCCAAACAGGTACTCGTTCCGCCGGAGGGCCGCCTTAACCCTTGCCGCCAGCTCCTTGACGGAAAAAGGCTTTGTGATGTAATCGTCCGCTCCCAGCTCCAGGCCTACGATCCGGTCCACCTCGTCTCCCTTTGCCGTCAGCATCAGGATGGGTAAGGGGCGGGTGTTTGGGTCATCCCGCAGGATCCGGCAGATGGTCATGCCATCCGGCGGGGGCATCATCCAATCCAGGATCACCGCGTCCGGCATCCGTTTTTTGACGGCAGCCAAAAAGCTCTCCCCATCCGAAAAGGTTTGGGTGTCAAACCCGGCGTCATCCAGGCCCAGAGAGACCAGTTGCAGGATGTTGGGTTCATCGTCCACAATGTATACCAATTCAGCCATAGCGGTCTATCCTCCTAATCCATTTTTCGGGGCGCCTATTCCCCAGCGGGGGTTTCGTGTACGTTGAGGTCCAAATGCTCCCCCGTCGCCATAAAGATTACCCACTCGGCGATGTTGGTGGTATGGTCGCCGATGCGTTCGATGTATTTTGCAATGAGAAGAAGATCCACCGCCTGCCGGACGGAGGTTCCCTTTTCGGCGATGATATTGCACAGCTCCATCACCACGGTGGAGAAGTTGTCGTCAATGATATTATCGTCCATGCAGACGGCTTTCGCAAGCTCCACATCCCGGGTGATATAGGCTTTGATGGCCCGGGCAAACATACTGCGGGCGGTGTCCAGCATAAGGGGCAGGTGGATGAGGGGTTTTACATAGGGAGCCTCCCCCATCTTGATGAGGATCTCCCCGATGTCGGCGCATTGGTCGGCGATGCGCTCCACGTCGGTGATCAGCTTTAAGGTGGCGGTAATAACTCTTAGATCCCCGGCCATGGGCTGCTGCCGGCAGATGAGGTTCATGCACATCTGCTCGATCTGATTCTCCATGCCGTCGATCTCGTCGTCCCCCTCTACCACCCGGCGGGCGGCTTCCCGGTCCTGGCGCTTTAGGGCAAACAGGGTTTCAGACATGATCTCGTCCACCCGGCGGCCCATTTCGGTCAGCTCCCGGTGCAGCTTGAGCAGCTCTTTATCAAAATAGTTTCTGGTCATGGTTTCATCCTCTTTTCTTGCAGGCTGAGCCTGCACCCTTTTTGCAACCGCTCTGCGGTTGCGGGCGTACTACTATCCTACATCTTGCCGCCGGTCAGTGCCCGGTTCCATTTTGCATCCGCTACGCAGTTGCGGGTGTGTGCCTATCCAGCGCCGCTACCGATGGTCGCCATAGGTCTCCTACCACCATAATCCTTCCCGCGACATGTCTCCGGGCACGGCCCGGTGCCGATGACTTCCATAGGCTTCCTACCGCTTTAGCCCTTCCCGCGACACGTCAGCGGCGACTCGCCGCCGCTCAGCCGAAGCGGCCGGTGATGTAGTCCTCCGTCTGTTTTTCCTTGGGATTGTTAAACATGGTGCCGGTATCGCCGTACTCAATGACCTCCCCTTTGAAGAAAAAGGCGGTATTGTCGGCGATCCGGGCCGCCTGCTGCATATTGTGGGTTACGATGATGATGGTATACTTCTCCTTCAGCTGGGCCATCAGATCCTCCACCTTACTGGTGGAGATGGGATCCAAAGCGGAGGTAGGTTCATCCATCAACAGCACCTCGGGCTCCACCGCCAGGCTTCGGGCGATGCACAACCGCTGCTGCTGTCCTCCCGACAACCCCAACGCGCTTTTTTTCAGCCGGTCCTTCACCTCGTCAAACAGGGCGGCTCCCCTAAGGCTCCGCTCTACGATTTCATCCAACTGCGCCTTCTTCTTGATGCCATGAACCCGGGGACCGTAGGCGATATTGTCATATACGCTCATGGGAAAGGGATTGGGTTTCTGAAACACCATGCCCACCCGCTTTCGCAGATCGGTAAGCTCATAATCCCCGTAGATGTCCGCCCCCTCAAACAGCACCTTGCCGGTAATCCGTACCCCTTCGATGAGGTCGTTCATCCGGTTGATGGTCTTTAGAAAGGTGGTCTTGCCGCAGCCGGACGGCCCAATGAGCGCCGTTACCCGGTTGGCGTCCACATCCAGCGTGATGCCCTTTAAGGCCTCGTTTTCCCCATAAAACAGGTGTAGGTCCTTGGTCTGTACAATAGGCGTTTGAATCTGCATGGTATTACCCCCTGTTTCGTTTCTGAAGGACGTTTGCCACGGATTTGGCAAGGAAGTTGATAAAGGCCACCAGGATCAGCAGCACCGCAGCGGTGGCAAAAGACTGGCCCATATCGGTGCCCTCCTTGGCCAGAAAATACAGGTGAACGGAGAGGGTCCGTCCGCCGTTCATCAGGCTTTGGGGCACATTGACCGAACTGCCCATGGTATAGATAAGGGCGGCGGTCTCCCCCACCATCCGGCCGATGGACAGGATCACGCTGGTAAGAATCCCTCCGATGGCGCTGGGCAGCACCACCCGAAGGATGGTGGTGAGCTTGCCGGCTCCCAGGGCCAGAGACCCTTCCCGATAGGACTGAGGGATGGCTAAAAGCGCCTCCTCTGTGGTACGGATGATGATGGGCAGCACCATGATGGACAGGGTCAGCGCGCCGGACAGGATGCTGAGTTTTAGCCCGCATACCACCACAAAAAAGGCGTAGCCGAACAGTCCGTAGATGATGGACGGAATCCCGGACAGGGACTCGGTGGCAAACCGGATCAGCTCCAGCAGCGCTCCCTTCTTGGCGTACTCGCTGAGGTAGATGGCGGACAGGATGCCAATGGGTGTGGCAATGATCACCGTAAGGCCGATGAGCATCAGGGTGGAGACGATCATGGGCCAGATGCCCTCCTGTCCCAACCCAGGTTTATAAAGGGCGGAGAGGAACTCCCAGTTGATGCCGCCCAGCCCGTTGATCAAAATATATCCCACAATGGCGATGAGGGCAGCCACCGTAAAAAACGCGCAGAAATAGATGATTCCATAGGTGAAGCCGTCCTTTGCTTTGCGGCGGGTTTTGATGGAATTACGCATTGCCATTTCCCCTCCTTACCACCAGGCGGACGATGAGGTTTAGGATCATAATAAAGATGAACAGCACCACGCCGGTGGCAAACAGGGCCTCCTGGTGCAGCCCCGAAGCGTAGGACATCTCCATGGCCACATTGGCCGTCAAGGTCCGCACGGGAGAGCCCAGCCATCCGGTGATGGTCAGCCCAATGTTGGTAAAGAAGCTGCCGATGCCCAGGGAGGGATCCAACGCCACCTGGGGAATGGCGGGCCGGTTGCCCGCAACCAATACCACCGCCATGGTCTCGCCGATGGCTCGGCCGGCCCCCAGCACCACCCCGGCGATGATCCCCTGTTTGGCAGCAGGAAGAATCACCCGGAAGATGGTCTGTATCTGGGACGCCCCCAGGGCAAGGGCGCCTTCCTTATACTCCCGGGGTACCGCCTGGATGGCGTCCACGCTGATGCTGATGATGGTGGGTAGCACCATGATGGACAGGATGATGGCCACGGCCATGAGGCTGTTGCCCGGGCCTCCCAAAAGACTGCGGACAAAGGGTACCACGACCATCATGCCGAAGAATCCGTATACCACCGACGGAATGCCCGCCAGTAGATCAATGGCTGAGCGGATGACCCGGCCGGTCCTCTTTGGAGCCAGCTCTGCCAGGAACACCGCTACCATGATCCCCACAAAGGTGGAAAATGCCACCGAAAGGGCAGTGGCCAAAAGGGAGGCCACGATCATAGGGAAAATACCAAATATTTCAGCGGTGGGCTGCCAGGTGGTGCCAAAGATAAAATCCAGCACCCCGATTTTGAACATGGCGGGCGCGCCCTTAAAGAAGATGAATACCGAGATGATGGCCACCATCAGCACCGAAAGGGACGCGCAGATCAAAAACAGGCCCTTTGCTCCTTTTTCTATCATCAACTGCTTTCTCATGGCACACCTGCCCTCCAAGCTCTCCTACCTACTATCCTTGTTATAATCCTCTCGTATTTTTCCATTATTATGCCGATATTAAATTCCCGTTAAGGCCGAAACGGACCGAGAAGCGGGGAAAACTGGGCCGAGAAAATGTCTACAAAGATCGGTGATTTTTTAGGGAAAGCGTTGACACGGGCTGCGCCCATCCAATATTATTTTTATATGGTGCCGTATTAATATGATATAGTCCAGGGGCACCTTCCCGAGGCGCTGGCTGCCGGCGCTAAATCCAAATTAGGATAGGAATGAAAAAACGATGGATCTATTCAAAAAGTGCCAGGACTTCACCCTGGTCAAAGAGATACAAAGCATGGGCATCTATCCCTATTTTCATGCCCTGGAATCCCGGCAGGATGTAGAGGTCATCATGGAGGGCAAACGCCGCATCATGCTGGGCTCCAACAACTATCTTGGGCTTACCACCGATTCCGATATCGTGGCGGCGGGCATAGCGGCCTTTGAACGGTATGGATCCGGCTGCTCCGGCTCCCGGTTCCTCAACGGCACCCTGTCCCTGCACCTGGAGCTGGAACGGGAACTGGCGGCATTTCTCCGCAAGGACGCGGTGGTTACCTTCTCCACCGGATTCCAGTCCAACCTGGGCATCATCAGCGCTCTGGTTGGCCGGAACGACTATGTGCTCTGCGACCGGGAAAACCACGCCTCCATCTACGATGGCTGCAAGCTCAGCTACGGCAAGATGCTGCGCTACCGGCACAACGATATGGTGGATCTGGAACGGCAGCTGCAAAAGGTGCCGGAAAGCGCCGGAAAACTGATCGTGACCGACGGGGTGTTCTCCATGGGCGGCGACATCGCAAAACTGCCGGAAATCGTAGCCTTAGCTAAGGCCTATGGCGCACGCATTATGGTGGACGACGCCCACGGCTTGGGGGTCATCGGCGAGGGAGGGCGCGGCACCGCCAGCTACTTCGGCCTGGAGGAGGAAGTGGACATCTATATGGGCACCTTCTCCAAATCCCTGGCCAGCTTGGGCGGCTACATGGCCGCCAGCCAGGAGGTGGCGGACTATGTACGCCACAACTCCCGTCCCTTTATCTTCTCCGCTTCCATCACCCCGGCCAGCTGTGCCGTAGCCCTGGCGGCGCTCCGCAAGCTTTGCGCCCAGCCTCAGCTGGTGGATCAGCTAAGCCAGATCTCCTGCTACATGCGGCAAAAGCTGTTAGAGGCCGGGGTCAAGATCCGGCTTTCCGAGACGCCCATCATCCCTATCTTCACCTATGACGCCATCACTACCCTTACCATCAACAAGGAGCTGTATGAAGCAGGGGTATATGTGAACCCCGTCCTGCCACCCGCCACGCCGGAGGATCAATGCCTGCTGCGGACCAGCCTCATGGCCACCCATACCCCCTCCCTTATCGACGAGGCCGTGGGGATCATCGCCCAGGTGCTAAAGCGGCATGGGCTAGAGCCATGAGCAGAATCGCCGTCGTAACCGGGGGCAGCAGCGGCATCGGACGGGAAACCGCTCTGGCCCTCTGTCAGCAAGGCGTCAAGGTCTATGAACTGAGCCGCCATGGAAAAAGCCAGGATGGCGTCCTTCACATCACCTGCGATGTCACCGATGAAGGAGCCGTCCGGGCGGCACTGAACCGGGTATATGAGATGGAAGGCCGGCTGGATATCCTTATCAGCAACGCCGGCTTCGGTATCTCCGGCGCTGTGGAGTTTACCTCTGGCCAGCAGGTTCGGGCCCAGATGGAGGTCAACTTTTTCGGCATGGACAACTGCGTCCGGGCGGTGCTGCCCATCCTGCGCCAGCAGGGAGGGGGACGCATCGTCTGCATCAGCTCGGTGGCCGCGGCCATCCCCATCCCTTTTCAAACCTATTATTCCGTATCCAAGGCCGCCATTGCCGCCTACTGCACCGCCCTTTACAGCGAGGTAGCCCCCTTTTGCATCCAGGTATGCGCCGTACTGCCCGGGGATATCCATACCGGGTTTACCGGCGCCCGGCAGAAGGTCATAGAGGGAGACGACCTCTACCAGGGCCGTATCTCCCGATCGGTGGCCACCATGGAAAAGGACGAGCTTCATGGTATGTCCGCAAGGGCAGCTGGCGCGCGCATCGCCCGAATCGCCCTGAGGCGGAGGGTCAAACCCCAGTACGGCCTGGGCGTCAAATACCAGTTGTTCCTGGTGCTTTGCCGTCTGCTTCCCTGCCGCCTTACCGCCTGGATCGTAGGAAAACTCTACGGAGGATAAAAGAAAAAGGATAAAGGAAAAGCCCCTTCTTCCAAGAGAAGGGGCTCTTTTCAAATTAGATAATAAAAAAGCAAACGTTATGAAAATAGAAACATTTGTTTTGTTATGGATTTTATCAGAAAATCATGCATTAATATATTTGACAGAAATTAGAAATCATCACTTCGTCCAGTAGAGCAAAAACACAAAGGAGGTTTGTGTTATGAAAAAAACAAGAAAACTCCTTACCTTATTCCTTACCTGTATTTTGCTCCTTTCATTTACTTCATTCCCTGTCTTTGCAACAGATGGAACCCTCGTGTATGGTTATGATGATTTCCAGGTGGTTATTGATGAAGTAAATGAACAGTATGGAACTGATTTTGCATTGGCTGAACCATTCGTTCCTTCTGCGAACAATGGTACTCTTGAAGAGCTAAGAACTCGACTAACCGGTATTGCCATCAGAAACGCAATTGCCAAACAGGAAAGCGAGCAGTTAATTAGGCAGCAGAGGCGGTCTGTTCTTGGTCATGAAAACCTTATACCAAATGTAAGCCATGGTACAAAGGCGGCTAACCTTAATATTCGTACAACTACTCTAAGCAAAAACACGGTTAACATTAGGGTGACCGCGAATTTCGATTATTATTGTACCACGTATGGCCAGCCGAGATTTTTAGATGTGTATAACGTTAGCAGTTATTGCACTTCATATAATGTTGACTTTACCCAATCTCGGCACGTCTACTCTCTCGCCGATGGTTCACGAACCGCATGTATTCGGGTTTATGGCACCATCAGCGATTATCAGGAAGGACCCGCAATAACCTATTCCGCCGATTTCTATGTTGAATTCTATTACAACCAACTTCCTCCTGCAGCATTTTAAAGGATACTTCATAGAATGAAACAGACGCAAACCACCAGAGTACCCCTAATCTGTGTCACGGCCGCGGTTCTGCTGTCCGACCTCTACACCGTGCTGGCGCTCAGACTTCTGCCTTCTGACACGGTAGATGGCCTTTGGCTATTGGTTCATGCCACAGCCGCACTACTGGTACTGTTGGGATTCGCCGCCAGCAAACCCGCTTTCCAGACCGCACGGCCTTTGGATCGTCTCATTCCGCTATGGCTGTTCCTAGCGCTGCTGGCCATAGGCCAAAAGCTGCTGATGCAAAGCCTCCTGCCAAGCATAACCGCCATGGGGTTTCGCCCCGTGCTTTGGAGCGCAAGTTCCTTTTTTGCCGCCGCAGGGTGCTTCGCGTGCTGGCTTGCCGTCAAGCGGCCGGTGTTTCTGCTGGCGATGGCCCTGGAGCTTCTGGGCGGGATTGGCAACTGCCTCCGCTTTCTGCCCTTGACAGAGGATTCCTTCCTTTGGATCGCTGTCAGCGCATTTGCCCTGCTGAACAGCTTTGCCTTCTGTCCCTCTTTACTAGCCTTATGGCGATGCAAAGTTCGGCCAAAACCGTAGGAGCAATAGGAAAAGCCCCCGTTGGGGGCTTTTCCTTTATCCTAATCTATCCGAAAAATTTCCACCATTTTAAGCAGCATGTCGAAATCCTCTTTTCTCACCAATTGGGTGCCCGGCGTCATGATGGCCGCCGACGCGCCCGCTACGGCGTAGCGGAAACAGTATTCCAGATCCATGCCAGCAGCATCCGCCACCGCAAAAGCTCCCACCATGGAATCCCCCGCGCCTACGGTGCTGTTCACCCGCACTCGGATGGCGGGAGCCCCCAAACAGGTTTGGCCATCGGCAATAAATGCTCCTCGGTCCCCCAGAGAGACCATGACGATGCCCACGCCGCGGCGGCATAGATCCAGGGCCGCCGTTTTTACATCGGAAAGGTCCGTCACCTCCCGGCCCAGGATGGTTTCCAGCTCGAACCGGTTGGGCTTGATGAGGTAGGGCCGCTCCTGGATGGCCTGCTCCAGCCGCTCTCCCTCGGCGTCCACCATACACTTCACCTGTGGATTAGCCTGCCGTGCCTTGCCCATAAGCCGCCGGTAATAATCCGGATTGCATCCCGGAGGCAAGCTGCCGGTAAACACCATGGTGGTGCTCTTTTCCGCGTATTTCTTCACCAGGTTGCTCATCACCACATGGGCGGAATCCGGCACCACCGGCCCCCGCTCGTTGATCTCGGTGGTAACGCCCTGTTCCCTGTCCAGCACCTTAAGGTTGATCCGCACCGTGCCGCCAATATTGACAAACTCCGACTTAACACTGCCCCGGTCCATCTTCTCCCGCACCACGGCAAAGCCATCGTGACCGGCGAAGCCGATGCAGGCCGCTTCCGCCCCCAGGGTGGAAGCCACCACCGCCACGTTGATGCCCTTGCCGCCGCCGTCCTCCCGGACGTCCCGAACCCGGTTCATACCGCCATAGGTAAAGCCGTCGATCTCCAGGGTTTTATCGATGCTGGGGTTTAAGCATACCGCTGTGACCATCCCGATCCCTCGTTTCCAATTGCCTGTTTGTCCTGTTATTTTAACATATTTTCCGAACCTTAGGGGAAGCACCGGGGCTTCTTTTCTTTCAATATTAGTTGTGTTATGATAGATTTTATCCGATTTTAGGGGGGATTTTCATGGAGATCATCGACGTCCACCTTCATTTTTTTGAGAATTTCAACGCGGAAAACGGCCCCATGCGCCAGCAGGTAAAACGGATGATGGAGGAGAATAACGTGGTCATGGCCATCGCCATGGGCAGCGGACGCCCCCAGTATCAGGAGAACCCGCCCCGGGTGATCCCGCCCCTTCTGCCCCACATGGACGCGCCGCTGGATCTTGCCCAATACAACTTTTTGCCCAACACCGCCTACTGCGCAGGGATCAACCCAAACGGCCTGTGCGACGCCAACCGCAAGGCCACCCAGGAGGCTTTTGCAAGAGCCCTATCCACGCCCCATTGCGTTGGACTTAAAATCTATGCGGGCTATCAATATTTCTACGTGGATGATCCCATCTATTATCCCTTCTATGAGCTGGCGGAGCAGTTTCACGTGCCGGTGGTCATCCATACCGGGGACACCGCCAATCCAACCGCCCTTTTAAAATACTCCCATCCCCTAACGGTGGACGCCGTGGCGGTGAACTTCCCACGGGTACAATTCGTTATGGCCCATTATGGCAACCCCTTTATCGTGGAAGCCACCGAGGTGGCCAAGAAGAACCCCAATGTGGCCATCGATCTATCGGGCATGGCGGTTGGCGACATCGAACCCGACGCCTTTTTTGCCCGCTATGGCGGCTATGTGCAGCACCTGCGAACCTGGATGGCCTATTTGGACAGCTATGAAAAGCTTCTGTACGGCACCGACTGGCCCCTGGCCGACATGGGAAGCTACCTGCGGCTGATGCAGGCCATCGTTCCGGAAGCCCATCATCAGGAGGTGTTCCATGACAACGCCCTGCGGATCTTCCAAAAACTCAACGGCTTGCTGCCATCGAGCTCGTCCACGGCGTTGTAAAACTTTTCCTGCCCTGTTATAATGGATTCACTGCGGTTTATCCAAATCGTTTTTGCATCGTCTGCGGCGCCCTATGGGCCCCGTCTTTCTTGGCGTGTGCGGAAAACCCGCGGATTTTGAAGCGAGGTGCGCAATGGAACAGGAAAGCAAACTGAGGCTCTTTTTTCAGCTTTTAAAGGGACAGAAGCTGAAATTCATCTTGGCCATGGTGGCGGTGGCGGTCACTTCCCTGGTAGGGCTTTTACCCCAGCAGGTAATCCGTTTTACGGTGGATGCCGTCATCGGGGGCGAGGCCTTTCCCCTGCCAGGCTACCTGCAGGGAATCTACGATCTCCTAGGGGGCCGGTCCACATTTCTAAGCAACCTGTGGCTCTGCGGCGTGCTTATGCTGCTGATCTACCTGGTCAACAGCGTCTTTTCCTTTTTGCGGGCCCGGCTGGCCAGCTCCGCCAGTGAAACCAGCATCAAAAAACTTCGGGACCGGCTCTACGACCGGTTGTCCCATATGCCCTACGCCACCCACGTCAACGCCAATACCGGCGATCTATTGCAGCGGTGCAGCTCCGATGTGGAGACCGTACGCCGGTTTATGGCGGTACAGCTGGTGGAGTTGACCCGCACCGTCTGCACCCTGGGGTTTGCCCTGTTCTTGATGCTGGGCATGAACGTACCCATGACCTTGATCTCCCTCATCGTGGTGCTGCCCCTCTTTGGATTTTCCCTCTGGTTCTACAAGGTGGTCCGCAAAACCTTCAAAGCGGTGGATGAGGCCGAGGGCCGGCTGTCCACGGTGATGCAGGAAAACCTCACCGGAGTTCGGGTGGTTCGGGCTTTCGGCCAGGAAAAGCAGGAGATGGAGAAGTTTGACGGAGCGTCCGGGGAGTTTGTGGACAACAGCTACCGGATGATGCTAAACCTGTCCACGTTTTGGGGGGTTACGGATTTCCTCATCTATCTGCAGATCGCCATCACCACCGTGGCGGGGTGTTATTTCGCCTATACCGGGGCCATCACCGTGGGCATGCTCATCAGTTTTTCCGGGTATATCACCACCCTTCTCTGGCCGGTAAGGCAGTTAGGCCGGCTGTTGTCCGATCTGGGCAAAACTTTCGTCTCCCTGACCCGTATCAGCGAGGTGCTCCACGAGCCCGTGGAGGAGGACGCTCCCGGCGCGCTGACCCCCACCATCCGGGGGAACGTGCGGTTTGAGCATGTGAGCCTTTCCTATGACGACGAGGAGCGCCAGGTACTAAAGAACGTATCCTTCTCGGTAAAGGCGGGCCAGACCATCGGCATTCTGGGAGCTACCGGCTCCGGCAAGAGCTCTCTGGTACAGCTCATGCAGCGGCTGTACGACCCCACGGAGGGCGCCATCTACATCGATGGCATCGACATCCGCACCATGCAAAGAAAGTGGCTGAGGAAGAATGTAGGCATCGTGCTGCAGGAGCCCTTTCTCTATTCCCGCTCCATTATGGAGAACATCCGTATCACCGATCCGGATAAGGAGCGGGAGGAGGTCATGAAGGTGGCTAAGATCGCCCAGATCGATTCCCTGGCCCGGGAATTTGACGGCGGCTTTGAAACCCTAGTGGGGGAGCGGGGTGTAACCCTGTCGGGCGGACAGCAGCAGCGGGTGGCCATCGCCCGAATGCTCCTCCAGGACGCTCCCATCATGATCTTTGACGATTCCCTCTCGGCCCTGGATACCGAGACCGACGCCGCCATCCGCAAAGCGCTTAATGAAAACAAACGGGACCGTACCACCTTCATCATCTCTCACCGGGTAACCACTCTCTTTGAGCTGGATAAGATCCTGGTGATGGAGGAAGGCCGTATCGTCCAGGAGGGCACGCACCAGGAGCTGCTTCAGGAGGAGGGGCCCTACAAGGCGGTATGGGACATCTACGGAAAACTGGAAACAGAAGCCAGCATGGGAGGTGCGCAGAATTGAATCAAGCCTACGGAATTCAGGAACAGGAATACACCAAGCGCATCAACCTCTCCATCTGGCGGAGGCTGTGTAAATACCTCTTTGTCTACAAGCGAAACCTCTGGGGTGTCATCATCGCCAACATCTGCATCGCCATCGGTGAGGTAGCCTTCCCCCTTCTGACCCGGTACGCCATCGATACCTTCGTCCAGCAAAACAGCATCGACGGCCTGGGGCTTTTTGCTCTGGGCGCGGTATGTGTGGCCGCCTTTCAGGCCATCGTTACCTATATCTTTGTGCGGAACGCCGGCCGGCTGGAGGTGCTGGTGAGCCGGGACATCCGGCGGAAGGCCTTCTCCCGGCTTCAGGAACTATCCTTTTCCTATTACGACCGAACTCCGGTGGGCTATCTCCTGGCTCGGCTCACCAGCGACGTCCACCGCCTGTCCGAAACCCTGGCCTGGAGCCTGGTGGATATCCTCTGGGCCGTGGCGGTGATCCTGGGGGCTGTGGGCGCCATGCTCTACCTGAACGTTACCGTAGCCCTATGCGTGCTGGCGGTGGTTCCCTTCCTCATGCTGGCCACTTCCTTCTTTCAAAAACGCATCTTCCGGCAGCAGCGGATCGTCCGCCGGACCAATTCCATGATCACCAGTAGCTTTAACGAGGGCATCATGGGAGCAAAAACCACCAAAACGCTGGTGCGGGAAAAGGCCAACCTGGATGAGTTTTCCGCCATCACCGGCCAGATGCGGGCGGCATCCATCAAAGCCGCCACCTTAAACGGCATCTACATGCCCTGTATCCTGATGCTCAGCGCCGTAGGCCTGGGCCTGGTACTCTGGCAGGGCGGATACCTGGTTACCAGCGGTGTCATGTGGTTTGGCACCCTGTCGGCCTTCATCTCCTTCACCAACCAGTTCTTCCAGCCTCTTCAGCAGCTGGCCCGTATCTTTGCCGAGATGCAGTCGGCCCAGGCCGCGGCGGAGCGGGTACTGGATCTGGTGGATACCGAACCCGAGATAAAGGACAACGCTGCCGCTCGGGAGCGGGAGGGCACCTTCTTTGCCCCTAGCAAGGAAAACTGGGCCCCCATTCGGGGCCGGGTGGAGTTCCGGGATGTGGGATTCCAATACAGCAACGGCACCCGGGTGCTGGAACACTTCAACCTCACGGTGGAACCAGGCCAAACCGTAGCCTTGGTAGGGGAAACAGGCGCCGGTAAATCCACCATCGTCAACCTATTATGCCGGTTCTACGAGGCCACCGAGGGAGAGATTCTCATCGACGGGGAAAATATCCAGGACCACACCCAGATCTGGCTTCAAAGCAATCTGGGGTACGTGCTCCAGCAGCCTCATCTGTTTTCGGGCACCATCCGGGACAACATCCGATACGGCAACATGGAGGCCACCCAGGAGCAGGTGGAGCGTGCCGCCAAGGTCGTCCATGCCGACACCTTCATCGAACGCATGCGGGATGGCTACGATACCCAAGTGGGGGAGGGCGGCAGCCGTCTATCCACCGGGGAAAAACAGCTCATCTCCTTTGCCCGAGCCCTTTTAAATGATCCCAGCCTGTTTGTCCTGGATGAGGCCACGAGCTCTGTGGACACCGAAACGGAGCAGCTGATCCAAAGCGCTATCGCCGCCAGTTTGGTCAGCCGTACCAGCTTCATCATCGCTCACCGGCTCTCCACCATCCGCAACAGCGACATCATCCTGGTGCTCCGCCATGGGGAGATTGTGGAGCGGGGCAGCCACGAGGCGCTCATGGAAAAGCGAGGCTACTACTACCGGCTTTATACCAACCAGTTTAACAGCGAACAGGCTGCATCCACTTTTAAATGAGACAAAAAAGTCCCTAACCATGCGGGTTTAGGGGCTTTTTTCTTTTGCTTTCAATGGGATACGCCAAGGCTGGCATATATACGCAAAAGACCAGATTGGCGGATCCGCTTCCGCAAAGGGATGTTCCAGCCATGATCCAGGCGAAAAAGGCTTTTTCCAATCCGCATTATGAGTTGTTTTTCTCTGTTTCATCATTATAATACAAGGGTACACAGACGCCCTATACAGCCTTGTCCTTAGGTTTTCCCGTCTGTTATAAAAAGCCGCTTGGGCGCCCAAAGCAGGCACGCATACGATTCCATCAAAAGCAGCGGAGACACAGCCCCTCTTCCTCGCTTTTGATCAAATAGTTGGATTAAGGAGGATACGCACATGGCAAAGTTCTGTAAAGAATGCGGAACAAGGCTTGATGAAGCCACCGGATTATGCCCAAAATGCAATCCAAATGCCGTTACAAGCCAAGAGCAGAACGAAAAACCAGAAGCAAAACGCAGCGCTGCTGCACAGGAACAAAATACGGAATCCATCAGCAAGAAAAGCGCTGGCGGGCAGCTGCCGTCTAAAAAAGAAAAAAAGGCGCAGATCAAGCGGGAGAACAAGCGGATTAAGCAGGAAAAAAAGCGGGAGAAAAGGGCTGCCATGTCGCGCGGACAGAAAGTCCGCCGGTTCTTCTTAAAATTGCTGCTGATCGTTCTTCTTTTCGGTATTTTGGCCGGTGGCACAACGGCAGCGCTGGTATATTTTGATGTGGTGGATATCCCCTTTGTAGAAACTTTGCTGGTCTCAATGGGTCTAAAGGAGCGGGAAGCCTTGCCCCATCAAGGACAGGATCCTTCCAATGACCATGGAGATCTGCCGCAAGCATCGGGCACATTTGAGGTTACACCCCCTGACGCCGATTCCTATTTTGAAGACAATGCAACCATTCTATCCAAAATAGATGCAAACGATTCCACAACGGTCACTACAGAGGCCGAAACCTGTGATACCCTTGCGGAGCGCGGGTTGGATGAATACCCCATAACAACGGAGTATTCCATGACCGGAGATTACTCCGAGGCAACGGAGATTTCCCAGGGGTCATCCACCAAACACCCCACCTATCAAACGTACTATGTTTCTAAAAACGGCGATGTTTGGACGATTTTTATGATCAATGGTGCGATCATGGCGAATCCCGTATCCTATAATATCCAGTCAGATCTGGACGCACAGGTCATTCTATCCGAGTCCAATACCGTCATGAGTTATGACGGCACCACCAATCGATTCTATGAGACGATTCCAAATAAATCGTCCCTCATTGTAAAAACGGTTGACCGCATTGACGCTGAAACGCTGGAAAACCTGACCATTGGAGCGATCGATGAACGATGAGCAAATACAATTATACAGCAAAAACAGCAAGGTTTTTTCGAGTCTTTCTTGGCATAGCAGTCGCCCTTGTTATGGTGTTTCCGGTGTTGCCCGCGGCAAGCGCCGAGACGCTGGAAGGCGATAGAATCATCGTCTCGCTGGGGGACTCCTATTCCTCCGGGGAGGGGATCGAGCCTTTTTACGGCCAAAACGAGGATACCTCCAAAAAGGTGAAAAACCCCGATTGGCTTGCGCATCGGTCCCAAAACAGTTGGTCCGGAATGCTGACGCTTCCATCGGTAAGCGGCACAATGTCGGAAAACCGCAACACGCACTGGTATTTTGCGGCGGTGTCCGGGGCGGAAACGGAGCATATGCTGCACACGCAAAAAAAGGAGTACGATCGGGACGGCAATTCCGGAACGGCATCCTTGGATCCGCAGTTGGACGTGTTTGACACATTGGGAAGCAAGAAGGCGGATTACGTAACAATGACGCTGGGAGGAAACGACGCCGGTTTTACGGATGTGATTACCGAGGCGGCGCTGGGCAGCACATATCTCCACACCAGCAAGCTGTCGGATAAGCTGAATGATACTTGGAAGAAATTCTATGCGGACGGCGGAATCCGGGATGACCTTCGACAGGCATATGAGGCGATTTCAAAGAAGGCTGGGCCACAAGCCAAGATCCTTGTAGCCGGATATCCAAAGCTGCTCGATCAAACTGGCAAGGGCTTCTTTTTCAGCCGTGAAGAAGCCACTTTGGTCAACGACTCGGTCAGCAACTTCAACAATGAGATCGAAAACCTGGTCAATGCTTGCAAAGCATCCGGCATTAAAATCTGTTTCGTCTCCGTTGAGGAGGCGTTTAACGGCCACGAGGCTTATTCCGATAACCCGTATATCAACAAAGTGATGTTGCCGCAGTCGGAGGATTTAACAGGATTTCCCAAGAGCTTCGTGAGCGCCTATTCCATGCATCCCAACAGCAAGGGAGCAAAGGCCTACGCCAAATGCGTGCAAAGCAAAATCGACCAACTGGAGGCAGATGGAGGCGAGTCCGAGTGGATGGTTCGCACCACTTCCGATGAACGGGATATCGTTTTGGTCCTTGATGCATCGGGGAGCATGGCGGGCGCGCCCATGAAGGAAACAAAAAAAGCATCCGCCAATTTTATCCGCACCGTTCTCAAGGAGGATGCAAGCATCGGCATTGTCACATATGACAACGATTCCATGATGCTGTCCGATTTTAATCTGAATGAAAGCTATCTTACCAGCGTTGTTCAGCAGATCAACGACGGCGGCGGAACCAACATCGAATCCGGCCTTTCCATGGCACGTGATATGCTGCAAAACAGCAATGCCAAAAAGAAGATCATCGTGTTGATGAGCGACGGAGAGCCCAACGACGGCAAGGTCGGCGACGAACTGATCTCATATGCTGACGAGATCAAGGAGGACGGTATCTACATCTATACCCTGGGCTTCTTTGAAAATATGGGCGGATATCGATCGTCCGCTCAGGCGCTTATGGAGGGGATTGCAAGCAGCGGGTGCCACTATGAGGTGGCGGACGCCAATGATTTGGTGTTTTTCTTTGGCGACATTGCAGATCAGCTAAACGGACAAAAATACATCTACGTTCGCATTGCCTGTCCCGTTGACGTTACGGTATCCCACGATGGTGAAATGCTGAATTCTTCTGAGGAAAATCTCTGTGTCAGAACTGATTTTGGAACCCTGACCTTTGAGGAAAACGAGGGTCGGTCAGATGACCGCACCAAGATCCTGCGGTTAAAAGAAGGGGCCAGCTATGACATTCGCATTCAGGGAACCGACAGCGGTGAGATGGATTATACCATTGGCTTTATGGATGAAAACGGTGAGTATAGCGATATCAGGGAGTTCCATAACATAGCGATTACACAGGATACGGTAATCGACACCGTTGCAAAAAACGCTCGTTCAACCGAATTAAAGGTGGATCAGAACGGCGACGGCAAGTACGATATCAAGTATCGTGCAAAGGAGAATGGAACGGGGGAGGTTGTAGACTATACCTATCTTTACTACATCGTTGGAGGCGCAGTAGCTTTTATCCTGTTTGCTGTTGTTGTAATAGCCGTTAAAAGGAGCGCAAAAACGCGCAAATCATAAATGAAGAACGCCCCTTGATGAAAGATCAAGGGGCGTTCTTTTTGTTCCAGCTCATGGTTTCAAAAAATGCTCACTGCTCTTCGCCGCCTGTCTGTGCTTTTGCACGTATCCCTGCTGAGGATCATTCGAAACCATTGGCATCCAGCCGACTCATCAAGAAAGAACCCCCTCAAAAAAACAACAGGATACTTCTCATGTTTCCTCCCTCCGGGAAAAGAGACAGCCACAATAGTTTTGGCGGTAGAGGCCATACTCCCTTGCCAGCTCAATGGACCGCTGGTATCCTCCCCGTTTTTTGAAATCAGAGGGCAGCCAACGCACGCCGGCCTGCTCCCCCTCCTCCCGGCCGATGACGTTGATGGCCTGAGCGTCCTTTAAGGGACTGATGGATAACGTGGTGCAGAAATAGTCCACCCCCCGTTCCCGCGCCAGCTGAGCGGTCTTTCGGAGCCGGAGCCGATAGCAGGCTTTGCAGCGGATGCCGCCCTCAGGAGCGTCCTCCATGCCCCGGGCCATATCATAAAAGTCCTGAGGCCGGTACGCCTCCTCTAAAACTGGGATTTGTAGCCGCTCCGCAAGCTTTTTCTGTTCCCAAAGCCGCTTTTGGTACTCCTGCTCCGGCGCGATGTTGGGGTTATAATAAAACAGCTCCAAGCGAAAATAGGGAGCCAAATACTCCAACACATAGCTGCTGCAGGGCGCACAGCAGCTATGGAGCAGCAACCTGGGCCGCTCAGCCAAGGTTTTGATCAAGGCATCCAGTTCCCGCTGGTAATTGGTGCGGTTCATATTTTCCCCCCATAGACCCGCTGCATGGACGCCGTATAATCGCCGTCCGGGCCATAGACCGAAAGGGTGGGCTCAAAATGCATGCCGCTGCGGCCGTTCTTAATCCCCTCGATCAAAAGGATATTGGCAGGCTTATCCTCCCGGGGCTGAACCAGCTTCATCCGCTTGGGCTCGATCCGAACCCCCCGCATGGCGGTGATGATTTCCGCCAAACGATGGGGGTGATGCACCATGCAAAACCGGCCTCCGGTAATGAGAGCGGCGCTGGCCGCCTCCACCACGTCCGCAAGGGTCGCGGCCACCTCATGGCGGGCAATATAATGGGCCTGGTTTTCCCGGCCAGCGCCAGCACCCAGCTTCACATAGGGCGGATTGGCCACCACCAGGTCAAACTTTGCCTTGGGAAAGGCCTCTCCATGGCGTTTATAATCCCCTTCCACCACCCGAGCAACGGATTCCAAGCGATTAAACGCCACGTTGCGCCGGGCAATATCCGCCATCTGGGGCTGTATCTCCACCCCTACCAGCTCCTGGGGATGATAGCGCCCCCAAAGCAATAGGAGCAGCACCCCACAGCCGGTGCCGAGATCCAGGACGCGGTTTTCCTTCTTTGCCCGAGCAAAGTCCGCCAGCAAAACGGAATCGGTTCCAAAGCAGAAGGCATCGGGATTCTGAATGATCCGCAATCCTTCCAGCTCCAGGTCATCCACCCGCTCCCCTGGTCGAAGGGCAGGGTCACTGTCCGGCGTATTTCTGCACATAGCCCAACCACTCCTCTAGCTCCTGGGCCGACTGAAACATGCCGGGATACCGAAGCACGATGTTGTTGCTGCCGTCCACAAAGATGGTCATGGGCACCGATCGGACGGCAAACTGGATAGCCGCCTCGTTTTTGTAGTCCACATATCCCGGAAAGGCCACGCCCAGCCGCTCCTCCTCGGAAAAGGCGGCCTGAACCTCCGCCTGGGTATAGGGATCCCCCGCGCTGTCCAGAACATTTACCGCCACAATGCGGACGCCCTCTCCCGCCAGCCGCTCATGGACCTCATTGAAATAGGGGATTTCCTTGATGCAATAACCGCACCAGGAAGCCCAGAGATTGATCACCAGGATCTCCCCCTCTTGAGCCCGCAGGACGGTCTCCCCGCCCTCCTTATCCACCACTGGAATCTCAGGGAGAGGGGTATTCTCTTGAATCTGCAAAAAGAGCTGCTCGTTCTGGGAAAGCTGCTCTCCCTGGATCCCGGCAGGAGGGCTTTGCGTGGAATCGGGCTGGGATCCTTCCTTGCTGCCGCAGCCGGCAAGCATTGCTACCGTCATAACCGCTATCAAAAAGAGATGCATTCGTTTCATGGAAATTCTCCTATCGCAGGAAGATGTTCAGGGCATTGCTGTACAACAGGATGCCCATCATAATCATCAGCAGGCCGGATACCACCCGGATGGCGCCGGCGTATTTCTGTATGCCCTGAAACTTCCGGAGCAGGACTCCGGCAAAGAGAGCACACAGCAGAAAGGGTACGATAAAGCCCAGGGAATAGCATACCAAGAGCCAGATCCCGCGCCACATGGTGGCGCTCACCGAGGCCAAGAGCAGGATACTGGCCAGCGGTGCGGATACGCAGGGCACCCAGCCAAAGGCAAAGGCCATACCCATGAGGAAGGAGGTCAGAAGGCCTGGGGCCCGATTTACCTCCATACGCTTTTCCCGGTTAAAGAAGGGAATTTTTCCGGAAAACAGGGTAAGAATCCCCATGAGGACGGCCAGTCCGCCGGCAATTCTACAGATCAGCTCCAGATGGTCCGACAAAAACCGGCCCAGGCTGGTGGCCACCGCTCCCAAGGCGATAAAGATCACCGATAATCCCAAGCAAAAGCTCAAGCCATTGTAAAACAGCCAACCCCGCCGTTGGCCGGTCTGGTTCCCCGCACGCAATCCCAGAATGGAAAAATACACCGGCAATAAGGGTAGCACACAGGGGGAAAAGAAGGATACCAGCCCCTGTACCAGAGCAGTGGTTTCGGACACTCCAAGCATTATACCCGCTCCTCCTTTTCCGGGCCTCGGAGCTGATCCCGGCCAAAGCCGCCGGGCAGCAGTTCATGGAAGGGAAACACCCGGTAGTGCAGTTCCCGGTCGGAAACCACCACAAGGGTATCGGGCCCGGCAAACTCATGGATCACCTGGCGGCAGGAACCGCAGGGATAGGTAAGCTCCGCAGAGTCCCCCGTGATGGCGATGGCCACAAGGGTTCGACTGCCGTTGGATACCGCTTTTAGGATAGCGGTTCGCTCGGCGCAGATGGTATCCCCATAGGCGGCGTTCTCCACGTTGCAGCCGGAAAAAATCCTTCCGTCCTCCATCAACACGCAGGCCCCCACCCGAAACCCCGAATAGGGAGCGTAGGCAAACTCCTTGGCGGCCCGCGCTTCCCGAAGCAGCTCCAGAATGGCATCTTGATCCAGCATAGCGGTTCCTCCCTTCCTATCACCGATATGGTAGAAGAATTATACCATACTTTTTACGATGGGATTGTCCTTTTAAAAAAGGTTCCCTTTTTCGCCACATTCCCGTTTTCTTTTCTAAAAAACCCCTCCTGGCGGGAGGGATTTTTTTAGGGATGCATCTCCAGCATCACGATGATATTTTGATTGGTGACCTTGTTGGCCAAAAGCTGGCGGAACCGCACGGTCTTTTGCTTGCCCGCTAGACGAAGGGCCTCCAACTCACCGGCAATGCGCTCCTGTTGCCGGCATAGGTCCTCATAGAGGTTTTCCATCCGGGCCAGTTTTTCGATGGCCGCCCCGCCGAATCCCTGTTCCCGGGGCAAAACCGCATCCGGTTCCACCCAATATCCCCCGGGCGCTTGCTTGGTAATCCGTTCCACAGCGCTCTTTCCTCCTTCTGGGAAAATAAAAAAAGGCTTATACAAGCCTTTTTTTATGGTTTCGTCGTCTTGTTACGCCTGCTTGATGCACTCTACGGGGCAGCCAGCAGCACAAGCGCCGCAATCGATGCACACATCGGGATCGATTACGTAGCTATCACAACCATCGGCGATGGCGCTCACGGGGCAGCTAGCAGCACAAGCGCCGCACAGGATACAACCGGTTCCAACTTTGTAGGCCATGGATCAACACCTCCAGGAATATGTTGTAGATATTTGTACCATTCATTTTATCCGCAGGATGAGGGTTTGGCAAGGGTTATCTTCACTTTTTCCCGCCGTTTTCTTCCTTTGGTTCCCGGGACTTCTGCTTTTCCCGGTCTCCCTTTCGCTCGCCGTTCTTTTTCTCGTTTTTAGGCCGTGGGCGCTGGGTACGGTCAAAGGTCAGGTCTTCCAGGGCATAGACCTTAAATTCATAGGAGCCGTCCGGTTTTTCCAGGCGCACCTTGGTACGAGCGCAGAGGGGTTGGTTCTCCACCACCTTGCCCTTGCCGTCGGGGGTGGTCACCTCGCTGCCGTTCCGGGGCATTTTGCGGTTCATCTCCTCATAATACTTCTGCTCATAGCCCAAACAACACATGAGACGCCCGCACAGCCCGCTTATTTTGGTGGGGTTCAAGCTGATGTTCTGCTCCTTAGCCATCTTAATGGATACCGGAGAAAACTCTGAGAGGAACCGCTTGCAGCAGATAGGACAGCCGCATTTCCCCAGGCCGCCCAGCATCTTGGCCTCGTCTCGGACGCCGATCTGCCGCAGCTCGATGCGGGCGCGGAAATGATGGGCCAAGTCCTTCACCAGCTCCCGGAAATCCACCCGGCCATCGGCGGTAAAGAAGAAGGTGATCTTGCTGCCATCAAAAGCATATTCCACCTCCACCGGCTTCATAACCAATTTATGCTGTGCAATTTTCTGTTCAAAGACGGAAAAGGCCTGTTTCTCCTGCTGCTGGTTCTGTTCCATGCGCTTATAGTCCCCGGCCGTGGCCTTGCGGACAACGCTCTTTAAAGGCGCCACCACCTTTTCGTCCTCCACCTGGGTGGGCCCCATGACGATCTCCCCATATTCCAGGCCACGGGCGGTCTCCACAATGGCCCCATCCCCTTCCTGGAGCGGAATGTCCTTGGGATCAAAATAATAGGTCTTGCTGGTCTTTTTAAATTTTACACCGACTACGGTCTTCATCCAGTTCCTCCATGACGGCAAGGGAAAGCCACTGCAAGTACCCCCGTTTTCCTACGTGAGCGCTGTGCATCCTTCCCGCCGTTTGTATGCGTTCTACGATCCTGGCCGCAAGATACCCATCCCCTGGAAACACCCGAAACAGCTCCTCCATCTGAGGATCTAAGGGCTGGGTACCCGCCTTGACCAACAGAAGATGGGCTGCCTGGCTTGCCATGCAATCCAGCAGCGTCTCCCCGTCGGCCTTGGACTCGGACAGAACCTCTTCCATCATACTATATTTTTGGGAAAATCCCAAGTACAGGGCTTTTTTTCCATCTTCCCAGGCGGTATAAAGAGGCCCTTTTTCCTCCATATCCCGCTGCCAGAGAGCCGCTTCCCCCTCATCCCGGCCCATAACCCGGGCCGCCAGGCACAGTCCCTGTTCTATTCGCCCTCCGTCCCGGCGGATGGTGCCGCAGCGGGACCGGATGGTGGGCAGCAGCTTCTCCCGGCTCTCGGCCAAAAGCAGAAATCCACAGCCAGGCGCCGGCTCCTCAATGGTCTTCAAGAGGGCATTTTGCGCCTGCTCCGTCATGAGGTCGGCGGAGAGAATCACCACAAGCCGCCTTTCCCCCATGTAGGGCTTGACCGCCAGCTCCTCCAACAGCCCCCGCACCTGGCCGATTTTGATGGAAGTCCCATCGGGGGAAAGATAGAGTACGTCGGGGTGGTCTCCCGCCTGGATGAGATGGCAAACCCGGCAGGCGCCGCAGCCTCCTTCCGGGCAGAGATAAGCCATCGCCTGCTCCCGGGCCAGGGGTAAAAAGCTTTCCCGGGGGGCCAACAGAATGGCGGCGTGCCCGGTCATGGGGATACCCTCCGGGCAAAGGCGTCCATGATCCGCTGATGAACCTCCTCTATGGTGCCGGACGCGTCGATCACCGCCACACGATCCGCCGCTCGGCTGGCCACCTCCCGGTATCCCTCTACCGTACGAAGAAAAAAGGCGTCAGACTCCTGTTCCAGCCGGTCCTTTTCTCCCTCGGCGGCCCGCTTCATGGACTGCCGGGGATCGATGTCCAGATAAAAGGTGAAATCGGGCACATTTCCGGCCACAGCGATGGCGTTGACGGCCGCAACGGTATCATAGCCCAATCCCCTTCCATAGCCCTGATAGGCGATACTGCTGTCCACGAACCGGTCGCATATCACCCATCGCCCGGCCCTAAGGGCGGGTGCGATAACCCGCTCCACCAGTTCCGCCCGGCTGGCAGCATACAAAAGGGCCTCGCATACGGCTCCCATTTCGTTGTCCTTGTCCAAAATCACGGCCCGAATCTTCTCGCAGACGGGACAGCCGCCCGGTTCCCGGGTTTGGATAAAGTCCACTCCCCGGTCCCTCAGCGCCTGGCAGAACAGGGCGATCTGGGTGGTTTTCCCGGCCTTATCCGGTCCTTCAAAGGTAATAAACAGGGGTTTCATCTATTTTCCTCCTAAAAGGAGCCCAGAAAGCTCCTCCACGGAATCCACAAGATACTGGGGGGCCTCCGCTTCCAGTTCCGCTCGGCTGCCAAACCCGTAGGTAACTCCACAGGCCATGGCGCCCGCCTCCCGAGCGCCTCGGATATCCACATACCGGTCCCCAATCATCAGGCATTGTTCCGGGGGCACCCCCATGTGCTGGGCACAGCGGCGGATGCTGTCCGCCTTATTGGGACGCTCCTGCCGGGACGTGCTGCATCCAAAATAGGAGAAGTAATCCCAAATGCCCCGGCTCCCAAACAGCGCGTCCAGAGCGTCCTGGGTTCTGGCGGTGGCAACGCACATCTGAACCCCCGCCTCTTTTAGACGGGAAAGCAGCTCGGGGATGCCGGGGAAGGGCCGGGCGGTATGGCTGTCCCGGTGAAAGGCCGCCCCATAGATGGCGGAGGCCTTTTGGAATTCCTCCTCGTTCAAGCGATAGTACTCCCGGAATACCAGGGCGGTGCGGATGCCGGCATGAACCAGAAAAGCCTCCCGGTTGGGCTCCAGGCCCATGGCGGAGCAGGCCTCCAGATAAGCCTTGGTGACAAAGGGCAGAGAATCCATCAAGGTGCCGTCTATATCGAAGATCAGGTGGGAAAACACGCCCTACTCCCTCCCCTCTCGAAGAAGCGGCAGCAGGATCTCCCGCAGCTCCGAAACGCTATGGGCCAGATAATCGGCCCCGGTGGCTTCCATATCCTGCAGGGTGCCAAATCCATAGCTTAAGGCGATGGAGGACACCCGGTTTTCCTTGGCCGCGTGGATATCCCCCACCATATCCCCCACCATTAGCGTCTCCAAGGGATCCATCCCATAAGCCTCCATATGCTCCCGAAGCACCTGGGCCTTGTTCTCCTGGCCTCGCTCATCAGGCCCGATCACATGGGTAAATAGCGTTTCAATGCCAGCGTATCGAAGGGACTGGATGGATCCTGCCGCCCGGCGGGCAGAGCAGATGGACAGCTCCAGCTCCGGCAGGATAGACAGTTCCAAGAGCAGCTCTCGAATGCCAGGATACAGCTTTTCCTTCAAATATCCATCCCCATTGATCACCGTCCCATAGTGGGCTTTAGCCGCCAAAAGATCTTCCCCGGCAAGGCCATAGAGATCTTCAAACACCCGAAGCCGGAATCCGCCCAAGAGGGGAATCACCTGGTCCTGGGTCACCACCCGGTCGGAAAAAGGCTTTGCCGCCTCAATAAAGCTCCAGGAAATACTGTCAGCGCTGTCTACAAGGGTGCCGTCCAGGTCAAAAAACAGATGTTTGATCATATCCTACTCCTATTCAAAAAAGATCGGGTTTTCTCCCGTCAGAGCGATGACTCCCAAACAGCGGCCACGCCGTCTGCGGGATCGTTCAACGGGTACTGCAAATAGACCACGTGAAGAGGGCGGCCAAACTTCTTAGCCACGTTGGACAGGGTTCCCACCATGGTAAAGCCCATGTGCAAATGAAACGCCACGCTGGTTCGGTTGCTGCTGTCGATGACCGCCATCATAGTCCAATAGCCCTTCTCCCGGGCGGCGTTCATGATGGCGGTGAGCAGAGCCCGCCCGTATCCATAGCCCTCATAGCCCGGCAGCAGATAGACGGAATGCTCCACGGTAGGGGCATACCCCGTCTTGCTGCGGAAGGGCCCATAGCTGGCATAGCCCACTACCTTTCCCTCTATTTCCAGCACAAACAGATCGTATTCCCCGGCGCTTACGGTGTTGAACCACCGGGCGGTCTCGGGAAGGGACTGCTCCTGGGTGCTGTAGTTGTAGGTGGTTTCCCGAATATAGTAATTGATGATTTCGTTCAACGCCGGAATATCCCCTGCGGTTCCTCTGCGGATCAGGATCATCGCCTCCATGGATTCTACCAATACGATTAGTATAAAAGGAATGTCGGCATCCCACAAGCCAAAAAGCGGTTTCCCTACGCGCGAATTCATCCCTCGCAGCAATAGCGAACATCTGTTTGTTTTTTCCTCCGGTCCTGTGCTATACTTGGGGAGCGGAAAGGCGGTGCGACATGGAGATCATTCCCGCTAAAACCATCCTTTCGGGCTATCTGGAGCAGGGATGGTTTGGCGTTCACTACAATATGAACCTATACCGGGGTTGTTCCCATGGCTGCATCTACTGCGACAGTCGGAGCGCCTGTTACCAGATCCAGGACTTCGATCGGGTCAAGGCCAAGGAAAATGCCCTGGTTCTTTTGGATCGCGAGCTAAAAGCCAAGCGCAGAAAGGGCGCGGTTTTGACCGGCTCCATGAGCGATCCTTATAATCCTTGGGAAGAGGAGCAAAAGCTGACCCAGGGAGCCCTCCGCCTGCTATTGCGCCATGGTTATGGCGTGGTGGTCATCACCAAATCGGATCTGGCTGCCCGGGACGCCGGCCTTTTCACGTCCATCGCCGCCCACGCCCCGGTGGCCGTGAACTTCACCATTACCACGGCCGATGATGCCCTTTGTCAACGGATTGAACGGAATGTGTGCCCCACCAGCAAACGTCTAGAGGCCATCCGCGTCCTCTCGGAGGCGGGGATTTCCTGTGGTATCACGTTGATGCCCCTCCTCCCCTTTCTCAACGACAATTCCCACAACCTCAAACAGGTGGTTGCCCTCTCCGCCCAGGCAGGGGCCAAGTGGATCGCCACCTATGGCGGACTAGGGGTCACCATGCGGGAAGGCCAGCGGGAATATTTTTATGAGATGTTGGATCAGGAGTTCCCCGGTATCCGTCAGCGATACGTCCAGCGCTATGGCTTCAAATACCATTGCCCCGTACCGGATGCCAGCTTGGGCGCCCTGCTCCGGGCGGAATGCAAACGCCACGGCCTCCTATTCCGCCAAGCCGATATCGACCACCTCATCCATGCCCCCTATACGGGGGAACAACTCACTTTTTTATAACGGGCAGGCTGAGCCTGCACCCCTTTTGCAAGCCTTGGGCGTACAGAGCAGCTGCAAAATACCATCGCCGATTCCCCTTCTCCTGGCCTTGCTGCAAAATTTCTTCACTTACACCCAAATACAGCTGTACCACTGGCTTCTACAGCTTTCCAACCGCTGCCCTCTATCCACAACATGGTGCAGCAACACACCATTGCCGCCGGACGCTACAGATTCGTATCGCCATCCCCTCCCCACAACAGGTCAGCAACCATGAACCGCCTTCGCCTGCAAAAAACAAGCCCTGTCATAAGACAGGGCTTGTAAATTAGAATCCGGCGGCGATCTATCTTCCCAGGCCGTTGCCAGCCAAGTATTGTCGACGTGTAAGGGCTTAACTGCTGTGTTCGGAATGGGAACAGGTGGATCCCCTTAGCCATTACCACCGGAAATTTGATATCAAATTATCTTTGAGCACAAAGGAAACCACATAGGAGAAGGAAGCAAGAAATTCTACGTCTTCCGACTTAACAAAGTCGTATGCTTGATCAAGCCCTCGACCTATTAGTACCGGTCAGCTGCACGCATTACTGCGCTTCCACCTCCGGCCTATCTACCTTGTAGTCTTCAAGGGGTCTTACTCCATAAGGATGGGAGATCTTAT